>ENA-ORRA01001060-ORRA01001060.1-human-gut-metagenome-genome-assembly--contig:-NODE-1060-length-20389-cov-2.857874_pt1 | contig 20389 bp, 29 predicted proteins | sample MGYA00242169_ERZ509122 | MGnify/ENA primary metagenome ERZ509122 (study PRJEB26280, sample SAMEA2338650) | human gut metagenome | biome: human gut; feature: human-associated habitat; material: faeces...
CCCCCGTCCGGCTGACCAGCGTGCCGGACACCGGCAGCACGGCGATGCCGTTCATGACCTGATAACTGCGGGCCTGTCGTGGTCCGTCATCATCAACGGATAACGCCAGCGCCGCGGGTGCCTCTCCGGCAGTCAGGCTGTCGCCGGATACCGCATCCGTCAGGCGGCTGATCCCAAGCTGGCCTGCAAGCGCACAAAAGAAAACCCGCGCATAGGCGGGTTCAAGCATCAGCGGCTCATTAAAGGCCATACTGGCAATATGCGGGAGATTACGCAGCTCTGCTGTCACTCTTCTCCTCCTCTGTTGATTGTCGCAGCCCGGATTCAAATGCCGCAGCCGCCCAGGCGGGCGGTTTAAGACCGGCTGCACGGCGCTCCATCGTTTCACGGACCTGCTGGGCAAAAATTTCCTGATAGTCGTCACCGCGTTTTGCGCACTCTTTCTCGTAGGTACTCAGTCCGGCTTCTATCAGCATCACCGCTTCCTGTACTTCTTTCAGACCATCGATGGCCATACGACCGGAGCCTATCCAGTCGCAGTTCCCCCAGGCACTTCGGGCTTCCTGAAAACTGAAGCGCGCTTTTGGAGGTAACGTCACCACGCGGCGAACGATGGCCTCTTCCAGCCAGCACAGAAACATCTGGCTCGCCTGACGGGATGCGACGAATTTTCGCCGCCCCATAAAGTACGCCCACGACTCGTTCGCACTGGCCCGTGCCGTGGAGTAGCTCATCTGGGCGTAATTCCGGGAAAGCTGCTCATACGAGACACCCAGCCCGGCAGCGATATACCGCAGCAGTGACTGCTCAAAAACGGAGTAGCCATTATCCGTGTCCTGAGCCGTCTGCAGGTTCAGTGAGTCACCCGGCATCAGGTGAGGCACTTTTGCGCCTCCCAGCCGGACCGGTGCTGCGGCGTAATACGCGGCAATTTCACCAATCCAGCCGGTCAGCTTGTCCCGCTGCTCCTGACTATTCGCGCCAAGAATAAAATCCATCGCTGACTGCGTATCCAGCTCACTTTCAATGGTGGCGGCATACATCGCCTTCACAATGGCACTCTGCAGCTGCGTGTTCTGCAGCGTGTCGAGCATCTTCATCTGCTCCATCACGCTGTAAAACACATTTGCACCGCGGGTCTGCCCGTCCTCCACGGGTTCAAAGACGTGAATGAACGAGGCACGACCGCCGGGTAACTCACGGGGTATCCATGTCCATTTCTGCGGCATCCAGCCAGGATAGCCGTCCTCGCTGACGTAATATCCCAGCGCCGCACCGCTGTCATTAAGCTGCACACCGGCACGGCAGTTCCGGCTGTCGCCGGTATTGTTCGGGTTGCTGATGCGCTTCGGGCTGACCATCCGGAACTGTGTCCGGAAAAGCCGCGACGAACTGGTATCCCAGGTGGCCTGAACGAACAGTTCACCGTTAAAGGCGTGCATGGCCACACCTTCCCGAATCATCATGGTAAACGTGCGTTTTCGCTCAACGTCAATGCAGCAGCAGTCATCCTCGGCAAACTCTTTCCATGCCGCTTCAACCTCGCGGGAAAAGGCACGGGCTTCTTCCTCCCCGATGCCCAGATAGCGCCAGCTTGGGCGATGACTGAGCCGGAAAAAAGACCCGACGATATGATCCTGATGCAGCTGGATGGCGTTGGCGGCATAGCCGTTATTGCGTACCAGATCGTCTGCGCATTGCCACGGGTAAAGTTGGGCAGCAGGGCTGCATCCACACTTTCACTCGGTGGGTTCCACGCCCGCAACTGCCCACCAAATCCGCTGCCACCGCCGTGATAACCGGCATATTCACGCAGCGATGTCATGCCGTCCGGCCCCAGAAGGGTGGGAATGGTGGACGTTTTCATACATAAAATCCTGCAGGTCCCCTGCGTCGCTGTGTCATGCCGGTCTGCACTTCCAGCTCCGCAATGTATTTTTTCAGGTCAGACACGGAAGTGGCCGTAAACTCCACCCTTCGTCCGTCTTTCTGTACCGTTGCCACCCGTTTTCCTGTCATCAGGTCATGCAGTGCCGCACGGGCAGCGGCAAGTTCTTCCTGTCGCGTCATTCATCCTCTCCGGATAAGGCACGGGCGTAATCTGCCAGTGTTTTCTTGTTGGTTGCTGCACCATCCTCTTCCTGCAGGCTCGCCAGCAGTGCACTGAGATCCAGCTGCCAGCGGGAAATACTGATGCGCAGCGCCGCCAGCGCATAAACGAAGCAGTCGAGCGCCTCATTGCGTCGCTTTTTGCTGTCCCACAGTATTTTTTTCCTGCCATCCACCCATTTTTCGACCTGCTCTTCAGCAGTCAGTTGCTGCGCTTCGGTCAGATCAAAAATATCCGGGTTATTCGGGAAGTGAACGGCACCGGGAAGCGGTTCATCCCCTCCCGGCGTCAGTGTGAAGCGGTTATAAATCTGCTCTTTCGCGGTATCCGTACCGATTTCGGTAAGGTAAACCCCGTTTTTGTTTCGCTTACGTGGCATGCTGGCCACCGGCTTTCCGTAGACGGATGCCCCTTTAATGGGGATCACCCGGAACAGCCCATGTTTTTTCGAGCGTTCATACACGATGGTCGGGTCAATCCCGCCAATATCCCAGCAGATACGGGATATCGACATTTCTGCACCATTCCGGCGGGTATAGGTTTTATTGATGGCCTCATCCACACGCAGCAGCGTCTGTTCATCGTCGTGGCGGCCCATAATAATCTGCCGGTCAATCAGCCAGCTTTCCTCACCCGGTCCCCATCCCCATACGCGCATTTCGTAGCGGTCCAGCTGGGAGTCGATACCGGCGGTCAGGTAAGCCACACGGTCAGGAACGGGCGCTGAATAATGCTCTTTCCGCTCTGCCATCACTTCAGCATCCGGACGTTCGCCGATTTTCGCTTCCCACGTCTCACCGAGCGTGGTGTTCACGAAGGTTTTACGTTTTCCCGTATCCCCTTTCGTTTTCATCCAGTCTTTGACAATCTGCACCCAGGTGGAGAACGGGCTGTACGCTGTCCAGATGTGAAAGGTCACACTGTCAGGCGGCTCAATCTCTTCACCGGATGACGAAAACCAGAGAATGCCATCACGGGTCCAGATCCCGGTCTTTTCGCAGATATAACGGGCATCAGTAAAGTCCAGCTCCTGCTGGCGGATGACGCAGGCATTATGCTCGCAGAGATAAAACACGCTGGAGGGATCATCCGGCGTCCATTTGAGGCCAAACGGCGTCTCTTTGTCGCCAAATTTAAGGTACTGTTCCTCCCCGCAGTGCGGGCAGGCAACATGAAAACGCATAAAATGCGGGGATTCACTGGCTGCACGCTCAATCTGACAGGTGCCTCTCACTTTGGGCGTGGAGCCACGGATGGACTTTGGCCAGACCGAGCCTTCAATACGCTTGTCACCCAGGAACGTCGGAGAGCCTTCCTGTTCAATATCATCATCAAAGGCAGCAAGTTCATCATAACCCGCCACATCCACTGACTTTTCACGGTAGTTTTTTGCCGCTTTACCGCCCAGGCACCAGAAACCACGCCCATTGGTGAAACGCTTCATGGTGAGCGTGTTATCCCGGTGCTTTTTGCCATACCACGGGGCCAGCGCCAGCAGCGACGGAATATCGCGGATGGTCGGCTCAACGTGGGTTTTCATAAAGTTCTCGGCATCACCATCCGTCGGCAACCAGATAAGGGTGTTGCGCTGCTTATGCTCTATGAAGTAGGCATAAACACCCAACAGCATTTTGGAATAACCGACACGGGCAGACTTCACCACATTCACCTCGCGGATGTAGTCGCTGCCCATCGCATTCATGATGGCCCGCTGAAAGGGCAGTGTTTCCCAGCGCCCTTCCTGGTATGCGGATTCTTTCGGGAGATAGTAATTAGCATCCGCCCATTCAACGGCGGTCTGTGGCTCCGGCCTGAACAGTGAGCGAAGCCCGGCGCGGACAAAATGCCGTAGCCTGTTAACCTGACTGTTCGATATATTCACTCAGCAACCCCGGTATCAGTTCATCCAGCGCGGCTGCTTTGTTCATGGCTTTGATGATATCCCGTTTCAGGAAATCAACATGTCGGTTTTCCAGTTCCGGAAAACGCCGCTGCACCGACAGGGGGATCCCGTCGAGAATACTGGCAATTTCACCTGCGATCCGCGACAGCACGAAAGTACAGAATGCGGTTTCCACCACTTCAGCGGAGTCTCTGGCATTTTTCAGCTCCTGTGCGTCGGCCTGCGCACGCGTAAGTCGATGGCGTTCGTACTCAATAGTCCCTGGCTGGAGATCTGTCTCGCTGGCCTGCCGCAGTTCTTCAACTTCCCGGCGCAGCTTTTCGTTCTCAATTTCAGCATCCCTTTCGGCATACCATTTTATGACGGCGGCAGAATCATAAAGCACCTCATTACCCTTGCCACCGCCTCGCAGAACGGGCATTCCCTGCTCCTGCCAGTTCTGAATGGTACGGATACTCGCACCGAAAATATCAGCCAGCTGCTTTTTGTTGACTTCCATTGTTCATTCCACGGACAAAAACAGAGAAAGGAAACGACAGAGGCCAAAAAGCTCGCTTTCAGCACCTGTCGTTTCCTTTCTTTTCAGAGGGTATTTTAAATAAAAACATTAAGTTATGACGAAGAAGAACGGAAACGCCTTAAACCGGAAAATTTTCATAAATAGCGAAAACCCGCGAGGTCGCCGCCCCGTAACCTGTCGGATCGCCGGAAAGGACCCGAAAAATGATAATAATTATCATCTACATATCACAACGTGCATCTACGCCATCAAACCACGTCAAATAATCAATTATGACGCAGGTATCGTATTAATTGATCTGCATCAACTTAACGTAAAAACAACTTCAGACAATACAAATCAGCAACACTGAATACGGGGCAACCTCATGTCAACTAAGAACAGAACCCGCAGAACAACAACCCGCAACATCCGCTTTCCTAACCAAATGATTGAACAAATTAACATCGCTCTTGAGCAAAAAGGGTCTGGGAATTTCTCAGCCTGGGTCATTGAAGCCTGCCGTCGGAGACTAACGTCAGAAAAGAGAGCATATACATCAATCCAAAGTGATGATGAATAAACATCCCGGTTTCTTCCACCATCGCACCGGAAAAGCGACTATGAGGGTAACCCTGCGTCTGTCAGCACAGTAAAACCCGGTGTGCATCGTTTTTGATTATTCCCGCACACTCACGCAGAAGGAATTCCCCGTCGGGCTACGGTCATGGTTAATGCGGGAATACGGCGACGATACAGCGCAGCTAAAAGGGTAATGGACAGAAAGAGCGGTTTATTTCATTCCACAGGATTCTGAGTGCCCCCCTCCTCCAATAGGCTGAGCATCCACCTATATAGTTTTAATTTTCATCAATCCATTTAACTATCGTTTAATTGTTGTCACATAGGATTCTGCCGTTTTTAACAATGCAGGATAATAAGATGAAAAAAATGTTGTTTTCTGCCGCTCTGGCAATGCTTATTACAGGATGTGCTCAACAGACGTTTACTGTTGGAAACAAACCGACAGCAGTAACACCAAAGGAAACCATCACCCATCACTTCTTCGTTTCGGGAATTGGACAGGAGAAAACTGTTGATGCAGCCAAAATTTGTGGCGGCGCAGAAAATGTTGTTAAAACAGAAACCCAGCAAACATTCGTAAATGGATTGCTCGGTTTTATTACTTTAGGCATTTATACTCCGCTGGAAGCGCGTGTGTATTGCTCACAATAATTGCATGAGTTGCCCATCGATATGGGCAGCTCTATCTGCACTGCTCATTAATATACTTCTGGGCTCCTTCCAGTTGTTTTTGCATAGTGATCAGCCTCTCTCTGAGGGTGAAATAATCCCGTTCAGCGGTGTCTGCCAGTCGGGGGGAGGCTGCATTATCCACGCCGGAGGCGGTGGTGGCTTCACGCACTGACTGACAGACTGCTTTGATGTGCAACCGACGACGACCAGCGGCAACATCATCACGCAGAGCATCATTTTCAGCTTTCGCATCAGCTAACTCCTTCGTGTATTTTGCATCGAGCGCAGCAACATCACGCTGACGCATCTGCATGTCAGTAATTGCCGCGTTCGCCAGCTTCAGTTCTCTGGCATTTTTGTCGCGCTGGGCTTTGTAGGTAATGGCGTTATCACGGTAATGATTAACAGCCCATGACAGGCCGACGATGATGCAGATAACCAGAGCGGAGATAATCGCGGTTACTCTGTTCATTGCTGACCCCACAAACAGATTTCACGCTCAATCTCACGACGAGTCATGAGACCTTTCCATTGCTTACCGCCAGCGTATATCCAGCGACGTAGCTGGTCACATGCGCCTTTGATATCGCCCTGGTTTATTTTGCGAAGAAGCGTCGATGTTCTGAAATTGCCAGCACCCACGTTGTAGACGAACGAGTAAAGAGCGCCGCGCGTTGTTTCCGGTATATCGACTTTGATGTACGGGTTAATTTGTCTGGCAACCGTGGCAAGGTCTTTATTCAGGAGGGCTTTGCATTCTGCTTTGGTATACGTTTTACCGAGCATGATGTCTTTTCCTGTATGCCCGTGACATACAGTCCATACACCAACAATATCTTTGTATGGTATGTAGCTGACACCTTCCAGGCCATCGTCACCACTTGGGCCAGTGATTAACACTGATGCTATAGCAATTGCTCCGCCACCAATAGCAGCAGCAACTGCTTTTCGTAATGATGGAGGCATTATTCACCTCTCGCAGCCTTGCGCTTATCTTCTTTAATCTTGAAATAAAGGTTTGTCAGGTACGTCAGCAGGCCAAATACCAGGCTACCCAGCACACCTATTGCTGCCCACTGTGAGGGCGTGACTTTATCGAGCAGCTGTAAAAACCAGTAACCGGCACTACCTGCTGAGGTGCCATAGGCGACACCCGTTGTTAACTTATCCATGGATTTCATAACCCCACCTCGCAGATGCGGGTGCTGTGTAATGGAAATAAAAAGGCCACCTGACGTGGCCACCAGATTATTTCCCCACCAGCTCGTTTATCTCTTTCACTGTCTGGTTAAACCGCTCTGACTCAAGCTCAACACCTAAGGCCCGACGCCCCAGCGCCATTGCTGCTTTTATTGTGGAACCGGATCCCATAAAAAAATCAGCAACCAGATCACCAGGTCGACTACTGGCATTGATTATTTGCCTGAGCATATCCGCCGGTTTCTCACACGGATGTTTACCCGGGTAGAACTGAACGGGTTTATGCATCCAGACATCGGTATAAGGCACGGAGACTGATACGGAGAAATAGCGCCGGAGAGATTTAAACTCATCCAGCAATTCAGAATATTTGCGATTCAGTGAATCATAAGATGCCACCAGCTGGTGGTGTGGTTGTTCCAGTTGTTGTTCCTGAAACTTCTCTGCCGCTATACGGGAAAACAGTGCCTGTAACTTCCGATAGTCAGCCTCATTCGGCAACTGCCACTGACTGGCACCAAACCAGTGGGAAACCATATTTTTCTTACCTGTGGCTTCGGCAATTTGTTTTGCCGTTATACCCAGTTCGGCACGAGCATCCCTGAAATACGATATCAGCGGTGCCATTATGTGCCGTTTGAGTTCCCTTTCTTTTGCCGCATAGCCGTCACTTTTGCCGCGATATGGCCCCTGGTAATGTTCAGCAAACAGAACGCGCTCTGTGGCAGGAAAATATGCGCGCAGACTTTCTTTATTACACCCATTCCAACGTCCGGACGGCTTCGCCCAGATGATATGGTTAAGCACGTTGAAACGTTCACGCATCATGATCTCAATATCAGATGCCAGGCGATGCCCACAGAACAGGTAAAGGCTTCCGGCAGGTTTTAACACCCGCCAGAACTGGGCCAGACAGTGGTCCAGCCACTTAAGGTAATCTTCGTCCCCTTTCCACTGATTGTCCCAGCCGTTGGGTTTCACCTTGAAGTACGGCGGATCGGTAACAATCAGGTCAATGGAATCATCAGGCAGGGACTGAATAAAATGCAGGCAATCAGCGTTGATTAAATCAACACTGTTTATTTTTACAGTGTTTTTCATGGATCAGTAAGCGTAACTCTGGTAGGCTCACTCTGCTTTTGCGCTAAAGCAGTGGGCCGTGGTTCGCTTGTGACCAGTAAGCATGAGCGAATGGCTGGCAGGTGCTACCAACACCCACCAGCCGCCCATTTTCACAGCAGGAAACCGCCATTACTGGCAGCGTCTGAATTTATTCCCGTACCCGCCGTTATCCTTCGCCAGACCCGCCAGAACTAACTGAGTCAGTATTAACTGGCACCGGGCTTCGCTTACTCCGGTAGTTCTCGTCATCATGCGTGGCGTTACCCACTTGTCAGCAGGTAAGAAATGAAGGACTGCGGCGGCGGTTTCTGTCATATCTTGCTGTTTTAGCATGTCTTTTTCCCTTCTGGTTAACATGACATACCAATAACTCTTGTCTAAAAAGCCAGCAAGATAAAAAGTCAGTATTCACGACCACCAGCGTGTTTACTGTACTGCACCAGGTTTACAGGTACAAAAAAACCGCTCAGCGGCGGGTTTAAGTTGTGTGGCGAAGTAACCACTCTTAACAGCATATTTGATTTTTTACGATTGTAAACGGTTGATTATTCATCTCCAATAAAAATAATTGTGTGGGTATGCCCTTAACAATGGATAAGAAACATGAATAAAATGACTGTATTATTACTTAGCGCAACTATCATTTCAGGTTGTACTTCTTCCGTACCATTGATAAAGAAAACTCAATCAGGAAAACCTGAGGGGGTTTATCAAAATACGACAAAAGATAAAGTCAAAGATGCCCTTGTGAATTACTGCAATAGTAGAGGGTTGATAATTTACAACGCGGATAACAGCAGTGTTATATGTGGTAAAGAACTGGAAGGCGGGTCTGCTGTTTTTGGACAAATGTTAATCGGCAATGCCTATTCAACAACCCCGGTATCAAAAGTCAGATTTACTATCGCTCAAGTTAATAACGATACAAAAGTGTGGGCCGATATGTGGATGGAAACTCAAATGGCAATGGGGCAAGTACAACAAATGGCTATAACAGACAACGCAAGCAAAAACACTATCCAACAACGTCTTGATGAATTAAAACCTTAAGTAAATTAATTAAATAAAATGGGGAGAATAAATCGACTCCCCACACATTAAACTGATTCAATTACCCCCTCAATAAGAGGTCTTCTAACGATCCATCTCTAGCTCAATTTCTAACATCATTAACATGCCATCAACTACACCTTCAGCCTTTTGCAATAAACGCCCAACCCAGCAATCAGAACGCCCATGTTTACGGGCAAGCGCCATAAACGTCATACCACCTACATAATAATCCACTAATAAATCGTGCAAATCGCTGTTGTTCTTTTTCAGGCGAGCCATGCATCCACAAATGATCATCGCGTCATCGTCACAACATTGCGGGCGGGATTTTACTTTTGAAGGGATTAGTCCTTTAAATCCTGCAGCAATAGACGACCAAGTGACATCCTCGTGATTATTTGCCACCCATGCCCCCCAACGTTCAAGAACCATTTGAATATCACGCATCAACTTTCTCCACAAAATCAGGCCAGCACGCCAATTGCCAGCGCACGATCGATAAAACGAAATATCAGCTCCAGCTGGGAGCCATACTTCTCTTCAAATGCCACGGTATCCGCATGCAGCTCGTCGTGATGCTTTCTGCACAAAGGCAACACAAAAAGGTCATGCGCTTTTGTTCCCATTCCACCCTGACCGTGACCTATCAGGTGGTGGGGATCATCAGCGGGCTTTCCACAACATGCACACGGCTGTGTCTTAACCCAGCGCGTGTACTTTTCATTAACCCAGCGGCGACGTTTTGGGCGTAACATAAAAGACTCCGGCGACTCCGGATCCACTTTCAGCGCCAGCACCTTTTTCGCCTTATCCTGGATGATGCTGGTGGCAGGAACCGAAGGCACAAGGTCACTTTCCCGGGTAACAGACGGCACAACAGGCTTCGGTAATCTCAGTGCCTTACGGGCTGCACTTTCCGGTAAGGCATCCGCCAGATCATTACGAATCAGCCACCAGCACAGTTCCGGCATTGTCACAACGTGACTGTCATCAAAACCGAGATCCCGACGCACAACAGACAACACCCAGCGGGCACAGTTATCCGTTGCCATTGATTCCAGCCGTTCCGTGAACTGATCGCGCAGCTGGTTATCGCAGTGCCAGCACAGACGGATTGCACCCGGAGCGTGTCGCATTGTGGTCATGTTCTCGCTGTGCCAGTCGGAATGAGGCCACTGGCAGGCTTTTTCACGAAGTAACCAGCTTTCAAGACATTCCACGCCACCAGCACGACGGATCACTGCCTCATTGCGGAACACGGCCCGAACGGCAGGATCATCCGCCAGCGGTTGTGATGCCGCCGGAACGGCACCACTGGCGAAAGATGAATAACGCTCCGGCTCAGGCTCCAGCAGGACACGCCCCTGCATAAACAGGGGCATCAGCTCTGAACCTGGCCTGAACAATACGATCCCCATACGCGGGGCAATTTCAGGGGTCAGTAGTGCTCTCACGGTCACCTCAATGAACGGTATCGAGCAGCTTTAACAGCTCAGGGAATCGGGATTCGAAGAAATGCGGCTGCGTCTCGCGCGGATTTGCGGGACTGGTGATGTTCTTGCCGAACATGCAACCTTTCGCTGTCAACGACCAGAATTTTTTGATGTTGTTAATCGCGGTACGGCTGTATCGTTCGCGCTGCTCGACGATCCCCAGTTTCACCATCTGGTGATATGCCTGATTAGCCGTCAGGCGTATACCATACTGTTTCAGCAGTGCACTCAGTGACAGTGTCGGGCGACTTGAGCCATCGTGTGCATCAGCAGGAGCATCAATGGCATAGCGCGGTGCCAGATTCGGTAAGCCAACAGCCTCCTGAAGTTTCTGACAGGCACCAAGCACTGATGAGTTAGACAGATTTAACTCCCGGCGCATAAAGTCCAGCAGAATCACGCCAGCCTGCATCTTGTCAGCAGCCTGCCCGGATAATTTTTCCGGTGCGCTGGTTACCATGTCGAAAGTGCGGATCACCTTCAGATGGAATGACGGGCTGATCCACATTGCATAGGCATACACCAGTTCCTTACAGACATATGTTCCGCCATTCCGCCCTTCTATTTTACTGACAGGTTTACTACCCAAATTTTGGGTAGTTTCATTGAATGAACCGACACCCAGATTTTGGGTATCGATCAATTCCTGAACCAGCTCAGTAATCTGTTGGCTGGAAAGAAACTTTCCCGGCTCCTTGGTTCTGGCATTTGCACCAGATGCTACAGCTGCGCGATGCAGATCGTTCAGGCTGTAACGTCCATAAGCATCACGACGAACTTCAATACCATCAATGACCATCAGATTATTCATACTTCGTTTCTCCTCTTAATCAGGCGGCTGCACCCGCCGTTTTCTCGTACTTACTGATAGTGATCTCGACCTTCCCTTCCGGGATAACCGGTCCCCACTCCACCAGCATTCTTTTCACCTGACTGTCGTCTTCCCACACACCCGCGTGGGTCAGGGCGTCAAACAGCGCCTTGTTATAGTTGTCCAGATCGCGGATCCGGTTATCCGGAGGAAACAACACGATCTCCACTGAAGCAGGTGCCGACGTTGGTTTTGGCAGACGACGTAACTGCTCAACTATTGCTGCACACGCCGCGCTCTGGAATTTGCGCCCCGCCGCGCTTATCAGGCTCTTACCTGCAAACGCCCCTTTGTTGGGGTGTCGCCAGTACGTGTTCACGCTGGGCGGAAAAGGCAGTATTAGCTTCATACTTTCAGGCCCCTCTCATGTAACCAGTGGGCTGCACGCAGCCTGGCGTTTTCCTCACCGGCAAGCAGTGAGCGGATAATCCCGACCGCCTCGCTGTCGTCGTCCTTCACCGCGGTATGAAGCGTTATCCCCCGTGCCACGCCACGCTTTATCGTGATGACGCCTTTTTTCTCCAGTGCGCGAAGATGCTCCACCGCTGCATTCACTGAACGGTATCCCAGCATGGTTGCCACCTCCTGATTGGTTGGCGGGAAGCCACGTTCTTTCTGGTAAGAAATCAGCATATCCAGCACCTGCTGCTGGCATTGAGTTAACGTCGTCATGCCGCCATCTCCCTGACCAGTTTTTCCGCCTGCTGGCGAACCTGCGCCAGAAACGCCTCACCACATGCCTCAAGTTCATCGCGCCCGATGTAGCTGATTGCCGGTCCCTTCCAGGTCTTGTCGAAAACAGCAATAGCACCAGCGAAGAAAGCGCCTGTCGGCACCTGCTTCTCATCCTTCGGGATAAACCAGGCAGGCAGTTCAAAACCAATACGCCCGCGAATAAAAGCAATATGATCTGCATCTTCCGGCCACCACACTTCGCTGGTGGCAGCTTTGATCAGGAAAACATAGCGCCCGCCTTTATCACGCATGGCACTGGCATGTTTCATGATGTAACGCATGCCGGTGATGTATTGCCCTTCATGCTGACTGGCGCGGCTGTATGGGGGATTACCAAAGGCAGCACCTTTAAGCTCCGCAAGACGTTCTGACCAGTCATGCGCCAGCGCGTTGTCTTCCGCCGTGTAATACGCGGTACATTTGGCGTTATCACCGTCAGTAAACAGATCCAGGACAAACGGGCCAAACAGGGTGTTAATTCCCCAGAAAATGTTATCCGGCGTGCGCCACTGATCGCCCACTTCCTTCAGTTCATGGGCTGGTTTGTTCCGCAGTTCCACCAGCGCCCGGCAATATTTATTACTCATTAAGCCCCCACGTAATTCCCTGACAGATACCACTCTTCACCCGATGCAGCGCGCTTGCTGCTTTTCCGTAAGCACCGCTCACGACGTGCCAGAAAATTGTTTCGTTCTGGCTGGGAGTGGCTTTCACGGAATGCCGCCATCCACACGGTTGCAGCACGACGGTATAAGCCCCTTGACTCCAGTTCTTCCGCCTGGCGGGTCAGGCACAAAATCACCCGTGGATCGTTAGTGCCGACATAGAAATTGCGCACAGGTCTGGTTTCACGAACTGGTTGTGGTTCCGGCTCCTGCGCTCTCTCAGTCAGGCGCGGGAAATGTCTGCGTGTATCTCCTTCACAACGGTGAGCCACACGCCCACTCTGACGTAACTTGCTTGCTGACTGCAGAACGCGCTGCCGTGAGTAACCTGCAAAAGCATCCGCAATGTCTCCGGAAGTACAGCCCGGATGGGCTTCAATGAATTTCTGAACGTCATTCAAAAGACTCATGCTCACCCCCTGAATCCTGCCGGGATCTGGCTGTAGTCCACGTTGTCGTAACTGGCTTTGAAGTACGGGTCCTCGCGTCTGGCTGCAGATATCGCAGGAACTTCCCAGGATTCTTCGAAATGACGATCCGGGCCAAAGAACGTGACAGCCTGTTTCACAAATTGTGTGCCGCTGTTACCCATCGCAGATACCCAGCCCGCGTAGCGTTTCACACCTTCCAGCATGGTTTCGGGTTTTACCCCCTCATTCAAACGTGCTTTCCAGGCTTTGAAGGCTGCAGATTTTGAATTGCCACCAGCACGTTTGGGGTATGCCAGCCATGCCTGCTCAAACTCCGGAGAGTATTCCGGTCGGTTTGAACGAACTCGCACAGACTCATCAGCAGATGCACCAACAGCTATTGGTTCATTGACTGGTTCTTTGACTGGTTCAAAAGAGTGACTGGTTCTGGGTGAATCTCCTGCACCACCCCCTGGTGCAACTCCTGCACTACCTGGTGAATTTGCTGCACCAGATAGTGAATTATTTGCACTACCCCCTAGTGAATCTCCTGCACCATCAAGATGAAGGAGATAGATATTACTTGAGTTACCTTTTTCACCTTTCCGGGTGACTTTTTTTACCAGCCCGGAATCACAAAGGGCCGCAATATGATTCATCACAGAACGTTTGCTAATCTCGCACTGGTCAGCAATATGCTGGTAGCTGGGCCAGCACTCACCCTGATCGCTGGCATTATCAGCCAGCTTGATCAGAACCAGTTTTCGCAATGGATTACCCACTCGAATTTTCATCGCTTTAACCATCAGCTCCATACTCATGCTGCACCTCCGAGATGCTTCATGTTTTTTCCGGAGCAAAAGGCTATAAGCGGCATACTGACGCGGTAATTACGGCCCAGCGGTTCACAAACCACCTTCTGACATTCACGGTCAACCAGGCTAACACGTAGAACATGCCCTGCAGGCGTGGTGTACCACTGACCCGGACGAGGACAACGGAAAGTCTGATTGGTAAAACGTTTGAAAATATTCCGGATCATTTGCGCCCCCTTACCTCTGAAGGGTTCAGCGACAAATTTATGAGGCAGGCCAGCGCCGAAGCATCATTAATATAATCATATAAGCTAACAGCCAGCGGAGATTCGGCTTTTGCCAACATAGGATAAAGCTGCTGCAGCCAGACCTGATGAATTGATGAAATGTAGGAACAGAGAACGCTGGCGTTATGTGCAACGTCGCTCGGTACAGCGGGCTTTGAAAGCTGTTTCTCCATCTGGTTAAAGGCATTGATATATGCCTCTTTGAACTGGGCAGCACGTTTACCCGTGAAACCCATAGCAAGAAACGCAAAACCGTCGCGTGTGATTTGGTAGCAAGGAAGTTTGCGACCTGTGCAATCAGTGTAATCACTCACCGAAAAATTGCGGGCAGTGAATGATGCTGAGCATTCAAGCGTGCGGATCTTTTTCAGTACATCGTCATGACGTTTGGAGAAGAAGTTGGCAACAGCCAGGGATGAAGTAACAGCCTGACCATCAACGATGGCAATTTCAGGTTGAGTGAGGGTTGGGATCGTAGCCATGATGGCAGCCTCTTTGGTGATTTTTAATAACTCACCACCAAGGCTTTCCACGACCTTATTGGTGGTGAGACGTACAGGGGTGGAAATACCGGTCACCAAAGAACCCGGCCCAACCGAAGTTGGCCCTGCACGCCCCACCATAATTTGGGCGTAATGCTGCTCATGACACAAAAAAACCGCAAGAGCGCGGTTGTGCGCTTTGGTGAATTCCGGGTTTCCACGCCCAGCACCCGTTTTATAAGGTGCCTGAACAGTGTAACGTCCCGGAATGGCAGAATCAATGTGTTGGTGGTCCGTCACACTCAACAAAATCACGCCTGAATTTCCACAAAGGACTAAAGCACTCATGCGGGTAGTCTTTGCGAAGATAGATAACGCGCTGTGTTTCTGGTTCCCAACGAATAACATGAACATAAAGCCCTCTTCCGTCACGAAACCAGCGGTTAAGTTCCTGCACAACTCGCCCCCCACAGTCAGGTAAAGTTCTCTGTGGTTACTTACAGCCAGGTGATTTGGTAATCTGCATTCATGCCGTAACAACAGGTGTTCAGAGACGCTGACCACCAGCTGTTGCGACAAACGGTTATTTGCCGTTAAACTGTTCATGCGTTAGTTTCTCCACAGACACAAAACGCCACGACGCCCGGAGCTGCACACTCGCGGGCGTCACTCTTTTCTGGAGCGCAGAAAATTTTGTAGACCAGTGCCGCATGCTCCTGGAGCTTCGAAATCGACAGATACAACTCATCATTAATTGCTGTCTGCTCGTGTGGCTCCACTACCCCATCTTCGATTGCCGAACGAATCTGCTTTGAGTAACTCCCGATCTGTTCGATGACTTCCAGCAGGCGCTGGTTTATATCGGCGTTCTCTACTTCCTCAATTTCAGGAAGCGATACAAACACCCCACCAGCAGACTGTGCGACAGCATCCGCAATGTAGTGAGTGCCAGCAGCGCGCTGTAAAATCATTGCCCATCCCAGCGGGAAAATCTGATCGCCATCTGCACGAAGGCGGTTGAATAAAGCGTTCTCTGTTACATCCAGCCACTCAGCAGCTTCAGCGTAACCCCCCGGCAACGCCGCGATAGTTTTTCTGACAGCTTTCACGTACCACTCAGGCTGTTTTTCCACTTTCCAGTGATGCTTACCCACGGCTTATCTCCTGTTCCTGTGGTTTAAACCCATTCTGGTTTTGGCTAGATTGAAAACGTGCCGGATAAAGAATCTGCATTTCGCTGATTTCACCCTTAAAAAAATTGGCCAGACGTTCTGCAAGCTCGATAGATGGAATTTGTTCCAGTCTTTCAATACGACTCAGCGTCGCTGGATTGACCTGAACGCCAGCAGCAACATGCTGCAAAGTAAATCCGTGCGCCTTACGCACATTCCGTAATGGTGATTGCATATAACCTCCACATATTGCGTGATGAGCATATTATTTCACGCAAATATTTTGCGCAAGTTGATTTGCTTAACACGCAATAAAGAAATGTAATAAACGCATGAACATAGGAAATCGAGTCAGACAACTTCGCCAAGCGAAGAACATGAAAATCGCCGATCTCGCTGAAGCAATAGGAGTGGATGCGGCAAATATCTCGCGCCTGGAAACAGGTAAGCAGAAACAATTCACTGAACAAGCCCTGAGTAATATTGCCAGGAGCTTAGGTGTTGATATTGCTGATCTCTTTACCTCAGACTTCAAAAGTAATACTGTATGTAAAAACAGTATTAGTGAGGATGTTGCGCAGGTGAAGGATGTATTCCGTATTGAAATGCTGGATGTCAGTGCCAGTGCGGGAAATGGCCTTATCCAGGGCGGTGATGTCATTGATGTGATTCATGCCATTGAATACAGAACTGATAATGCTGTATCGATGTTTGGCGGACGGCCAGCAAATCACATTAAAGTTATCAACGTTCGTGGGGACAGTATGTGTCCAACCATTGAGCCAGGAGATCTCATCTTCGTTGATGTCAGTATCAATCAGTTTGATGGAGATGGTATCTATGTATTTGGTTTTGATGATAAAATTTATGTCAAACGACTGCAAATGATACCTGACAAACTACTGGTGATTTCTGATAACCAGATTTACCGTGAATGGGGAATTACCAGCGAAAATGAACACCGGTTTATGGTCTTTGGAAAGGTCTTAATCAGCCAGTCACAAACCCTTAAGCGACACAATTAACCCTTACCTCCTCATCAATTAGCCACCCGAAGGTGGCTTTTCATTACCCATCAAATTGCATATCTCGCAACAAAAACACTTGCATAATGCGCAACTTCATTTTATCTTTCTTTCCAGACCAACAAACAAGGTACTAACAAAATTTGGTTGTAACACGGCGTATGGCACATGCGTCGTTAGCGGTCTGGGGACGTTAAAGGGGACAATCCACTCCTTGCTCGGGCAAACAAACCAGGTAGCCGGAATGTGCAAGTCAATGATGATGCTGATAAGACGCCTAACCAGCGTGGCGATTCGGTTTGACGCCTGGGAAGAGACCAGGGTGCAACGATGAGGGCATTTATGGAACCGCGACAAAGTGTGGTGCCGTAACTGGCTAAGTGCTCTCAGCGTTGTGGTGAATGCGCAGGCTGATGCGCGAAAGACATTGCAGCTATTGCGGAAAAGAGCTGTTCGGCGGGGCAATTAAATGCCCGTGAGAGTCTGAAATAACCGCAAGCCGGAGATCAGCACCGATCACCACAACAGCCACTGCTTTGGCGGTACCAGTTTGTACACTTGCTTCCGGCTGGTACCGCTCTTTTTACAAAACAGAGAAGAGCATCACCGGACGACGGGCTCATAACCCAATCCATCCGGGCGGCTGCCACCGCAGGTGTTCTTCTCTGTTTTGTGGAGAAACCAACCGGCCTTGCAGGGTCGATATGATGAGGAGCAGCAAAATGGCTAGCGAACGCAGTACTGATGTGCAGGCATTTATCGGGGAGCTGGACGGCGGCGTATTTGAAACCAAAATCGGCGCAGTTCTCAGTGAAGTCGCTTCCGGTGTGATGAACACGAAAACCAAAGGTAAGGTCTCACTCAACCTGGAAATCGAACCATTTGATGAGAACCGTGTGAAAATCAAACACAAACTCTCATATGTTCGCCCGACTAACCGCGGGAAAATTTCCGAAGAAGACACCACCGAAACGCCGATGTATGTCAATCGCGGTGGTCGCCTGACTATTCTGCAGGAAGACCAGGGACAATTACTGACTCTTGCCGGTGAACCTGACGGAAAACTCCGCGCAGCAGGTCATTAATATCGTTCTTAATTAACTGATTATTTATCTCATCACTGAATATCTTTATATAGTGAGGACTTATTATGTCTCAGAACTTAGACGCAACCGCAATTAATCAAATCCATGCCCTTATTTCTGCTCAGGGTGTTAATGAAATTATCAGTAAGATTGGTGCCGATGCTGTGGCATTGCCTGAGAATTTCCGCATTCATGATCTGGAAAAATTTAATTTAAATCGCTTCCGTTTCCGTGGTGCGCTTTCCACTGCCAGCATCGATGACTTTACCCGTTATTCTAAAGATCTTGCAGATGAAGGCACCCGCTGCTTTATCGATGCTGATAATATGCGTGCCGTCAGTGTGCTTAACCTGGGTACTATTGATGAACCAGGTCACGCAGATAACACCGCCACTCTCAAACTGAAAAAGACAGCACCGTTCTCTGCCCTGTTGTCTGTTAACGGCGAGCGTAACTCCCAGAAGTCACTGGCAGAATGGATTGAAGACTGGGCCGACTATCTTGTGGGCTTTGATGCTAATGGTGACACCATTCAGGCAACAAAAGCGGCTGCGGCGGTCCGTAAAATCACGATTGAAGCAAACCAGACCGCTGATTTTGAAGATAATGACTTCAGCGGCAAACGCTCCCTGATGGAGTCTGTCGAAGCGAAGACCAAAGACATTATGCCAGTGGCATTTGAATTTAAATGCGTTCCGTTTGAAGGTCTGAAAGAACGTCCGTTTAAATTACGCCTCAGCATTATCACTGGCGATCGTCCTGTACTGGTTCTGCGCATTATTCAGCTGGAGGCGGTGCAGGAAGAAATGGCTAACGAATTTCGTGATCTGCTTGTTGAGAAATTCAAGGACAGCAAAGTAGAAACCTTTATTGGTACTTTCACCGCCTGATTTCATTACTGCAAATGCCCCTGCGGGGGCATTTATGGAAACGTAATTTACTCAATAATCGCCGGATGGTGAGGGATTCTTTTTACCAGAATTCAGCGCGGTGCAGCGCATATACGTGGAGAACAAAATGTCATTTATCAAAACTTTTTCTGGGAAGCATTTTTATTATGACAGGATAAATAAAGACGACATCGATATTAACGATATCGCGGTTTCCCTTTCAAATATCTGTCGCTTTGCCGGTCATCTTTCGCACTTCTACAGCGTCGCCCAACATGCGGTTCTTTGCAGCCAGCTGGTGCCGCAGGAATTTGCTTTTGAAGCGTTAATGCATGATGCAACAGAAGCGTATTGCCAGGACATTCCCGCACCACTGAAACGCCTTCTTCCTGACTATAAACGGATGGAAGAAAAAATAGACGCCGTAATCCGTGAGAAATACGGGTTACCCCCGGTTATGAGTACACCCGTGAAATATGCCGATCTCATCATGCTGGCAACCGAACGCCGCGATCTCGGGCTTGATGATGGCTCTTTCTGGCCTGTACTGGAAGGCATCCCGGCAACAGAGATGTTCAACGTGATTCCACTGGCACCGGGCCATGCCTACGGGATGTTTATGGAACGTTTTAACGATTTATCGGAGTTACGCAAATGCGCATGAATGTTTTCGAAATGGAAGGGTTTCTTCGCGGGAAATGTGTACCGCGAGATCTGAAAGTGAACGAAACAAATGCTGAGTACCTGGTACGTAAATTCGACGCGCTTGAAGCTAAATGTGCGGCACTGGAAAACAAAATAATACCAGTGTCAACTGAACTGCCACCAGCAAATGAAAGTGTTCTGTTATTTGATGCTAATGGAGAAGGCTGGCTGATTGGCTGGCGTTCTCTCTGGTACACCTGGGGACAAAAAGAAACCGGAGAATGGCAGTGGACATTTCAGGTCGGGGACCTTGAAAACGTCAATATCACTCACTGGGCAGTAGTGCCAAAAGCACCGGAGGCTGGAGCATAATGACCACATTTACCAATAAAGAACTGATTAAAGAAATCAAAGAACGAATCAGCAGCCTAGAGGTTCGAGACGATATTGAGCGCCGTGCTTATGAAATTGCTCTGGCATCGCTAGAAGAGGAGCCGGTGGCGTGGCTGCATTCAGAAAATGGCTTAGGTATTCCGGCAATAACGAGGAGTAAAAACATTGCTGACAGTTGGTTATCAAAGGGCTGGTATGTTCAGCCGCTATATATAGCCAAGCCAGTGCCGGTAGTGCCAGATGCTCGTCCGTCTTTAAATAATGGCATAGTCGGTTT
>ENA-ORRA01001064-ORRA01001064.1-human-gut-metagenome-genome-assembly--contig:-NODE-1064-length-20367-cov-8.232473_pt1 | contig 20367 bp, 13 predicted proteins | sample MGYA00242169_ERZ509122 | MGnify/ENA primary metagenome ERZ509122 (study PRJEB26280, sample SAMEA2338650) | human gut metagenome | biome: human gut; feature: human-associated habitat; material: faeces...
GGGCGGCAGGTCATCCAGCGGCTGACCGTCGAAGAGGATACGGCCCTCGGCCGCACCGTGGGGGCGCAGGGCGGGCTTCAGCTGGCGGAGAAGCGTGGTCTTGCCGCAGCCGGAGGCGCCGCAGAGGACCCAGAACTCGCCCTGACGGACCGTAAGGGACACATCCGCCAGCGCGGGGCAGGGCTGCTGGGGATAGGTAAAACCAAAATGCTCCAAACGCAGCAGTTCAGGCACGGGGAGTCCCTCCTTTCCGGACGAGATAGCGGCGCCGGGACAGGGCGTCCAGCAGCACCGGCGTAAAGCAGAGCAGGCCGTAAACGGCGAAAAAGCTGACCGTCAGCGGTGTGACGGGGCCGCTGAGCAGCATGGGGTAATACTGAAAGCGCAAGCCGCCGGCCAGACCGCCGCCCAGCAGATACAGGCCGCAGAAGGCCAGCCAGAGGGCGACGGCACCGTCACGCCGGTCAAAGCGGTAGAGGGAGAAGGAGGTCCTCCCCGGCAGGCCATAGCCCCTGCAGCGCATACTATCGGCGGTAATGAGCCCGCTTTCCAGGCTCCAGGTAACAACGATGGAGAACACACGAAGGGCGCTTCTGACGCGCCGGACCGGGGCGCCGGTCTGGGTATCACGGCCCAGATGACGCTGTGCCTGCGCCACGGCACGGAGCCGGCGAACAAAGCGGGGCACAAAGCGGAGGATCATGCTCAGCAGCAGGGACAGCGCCGGGATGACGCGGCCAAAGAGGTACACCACCTTGTCCGAGGTGATGACATCGGTGACGCAGACGAACCACAGCGCCACGGCGCTGAGCATGGCGCCGGCGGCCAGACCGTAGAGCAGGCTCTCCAGCGTCAAAGGATTGCCGGAGGGCAAATAAGCCAGAATGGTGACGCCCTGGTGGACAAAGGCCGGGTTCAGGGCCGCCGCCAGGAGGGCCATAGGCAGCAGCCACAGCAGATGGCGGCGCAGGCCCTTGCCGCCCAGCAGACGGGCGACATACCACCCGCCGCCCAGCGTCGACAGAACCAGGCACACCGGGTGCATCAGCAGCATCGCGCAGGCGATGACCAGGGCGAAATAGGCAAAGCTCACCGCCGGATGGCAAGTGCGCAGCGTATCGTCCATGGGATCACCTCCTGCATACATGATGTCTTAACCTTTTGATTATACCCTGCCGCCAGGGGATACGTCAATCCTGCGTGCGGAAAAAAGGCGGCAAAAGCCGCCCTTTTGTCAGCCCATGTAGGTATTGCCCACGTCTGCACCCATATTACAGGTGTAGAGCCACTGGATGTTCTCGCCGCCGGAGAGCGTATAGCTGTCCGCGCCATAGCTGGGGAAGGTTCCCCCCACGCAGTACATCCAGCCGGAGCTCCTGCCCACATTTTTTTCGAACAGGCCGTTGATGCCCCTGACATAGTTGCTGCTGGAGCTCACCGGGATACCCGCGTCACCGCAGGCCCGCTTCAGTACGGACATGACAGACTCCCCCTCGGTGATGGTCACCGTGGTGGACAAGATCACGCCGTCGGCGGGAATAATATCCTTCACGCCGTCGGAGCACTTGTCCATATTATTGAGCACCGTGGCACAGGAAATGTACAGCGATACGGACGCCGCCGGCGCAGGGTCAGGTGCAGGCGCAGGGTCCGGGTCCGGCGCAGAAGGCTGCTTCTGTTCCTGCTGTTTCTTCTCTTCTTCCAGCCGCTTCTGCTCCTCCAGGCGCTTGGCTTCCTCCTGCTTTTTGGCGTCCTCCTCGGCCTTTTTGGCATCATCAGCCGACTTCTGCTTGTCAGGCTTCTTATCGTCCGCGGTCTTATCCTCAGTCTTTGCCGCGTCCTGCTTGCCGTCAGCCTTGGTGGTGCCCGTTTCAGCTGTGTCGTCCTTCCTGGTGTCCGCGGTCTGCTCCTGCTTTGCCGTGGGAATGTTGCCGGGGGCGGCCGATACGGTCTTTTTTCCGCAGGCGGCGCAGGTCAGCAGCAGGGACAGCGCCAGCGCCAACAGCCAAAATCGGTGGTTTTTCTTCATATCTCTCATTCCTCATAAAAGCGCCATACGCAGAGGCGCTTTCGCGCCCCTGCGTCGGCTGTTCTGTTGTTACTTGGAAACGCGCTTCTTCCGGGTCAGCACCACAACGGCTGCCGCCGCCAGGACCGCGCTGCCCAGCCACAGCACCATCTGACTGTCGTCCGCCGTGTTGGCGGAGTCCTTCTTGCCGCTGTCGGCCGTACCGCTTCCGCCGTAGTAGTACCCGGAGGACACCGTCTCATAGGAGACGATAGCGAACGCGGAGGCCTTGTCCGTCTGGAAGGTCAGGACATAATTGCCCTTGGTGCCGCCCAGCGTAGCGGACAGCTCGGCAGTGGTCACATTGCCGCTGCTATCCGTGTGGCTGCGCACCACGCAGACGCGCTTGCCCTGAAGGGCCGCGTACAGCTCGTCGGTGATGGGGATGGTCACGGTGACGCTGTGGGGCAGCTCGATAAGCTGCGCCACGGTCTTGATCTCGTTCCCTTCCGTCTTGACCAGCGCCACAGTCACGTCTACGACCTTCTCCAACTGCGCGTTCTTGCGGGATTTGTCGCCGCGCAGGGCGTCCAGCTTCTCCGCCAGCTTATCCAACTCCTTCTTGAGCTCGCCGCTGGCAGCTGCACCAGCCTGCATCAGGGCTTTTTTGCCGCCGTCCGACTCCTTGTCCTCCTTTGTAAGCTGGAGGATGGGCGTGTTATTCACGGTAATGACGATAGAGCCGTTCTCGACAGCCGCCTTGATCTCCGCCAACTTCTCATCCGTAACAGGTTTGTCGGTCTTGATGGTCAGACCGCCGCCTGTGACGATCGTGTTGTCCTTGCTGTCCACCTTGATGTCGTCACCCTTAATGCCCCCTGCCGGGTTCCTGGTACCGCAGGTGGTGCAGACGCCGTCCACATAGGTGTGTTTGCCGGTGGCGGGAATGGTCGCGCCAGCTGTGATGACAATGCCGCAGCGCTTGCAGTAGGTATCCGCCTCATGGCCGGAGGCGTAGCAGGTGGCCGCCACCGCCGCACGGGTGGCCTCATCGTGGCCCAGGGCCGCGATGACCCAGCTGTCCTTGGCGATCTCGGTCTTGCCCGCCGCATCGCTGAAGAACTTGTGGCAGCGAGAGCAGGTCCAATAGGCACTGTTGCCTGCCTCGGTGCAGGTAGCAGCCTTGCCCGCCGTGGCAGTCATACTGTGCCCCAGAGACGGGACGATCATCGTCTCCTCCGTGCCGCAAACGCTGCACTTACGGGTGCTGATACCGCTTTCGGTGCAGGTGGCCGCCTTGGTCACCGTCCACGCGCTGAACTTGTGGCCCGTCGCGGGAACAGGCTTTTCCTCCACGACGCCGCAAATGGAGCAGATCCGGCGGCTGACGCCGTCCTTGGTGCAGGTGGCGGCCACGGTCACTTTCCACTCGCCGAAGCGATGGGCGCAGGCGGCGTCGGTCATATCGTAGAGGGCGTTGGCCTTCTCGGTAAAGCGCGCATAGGCGGCCATGGCGCAAAGCGCCTGCTCCGTGGCCATCTCGTTGACGGCCTTGTCTGCGAACTGATGCTTAAAGCCGCCGTTCTCCGCCACGCGGTACTGCAGGAGGTTCCCCAGCACGCTCAGGGTCTTCCCCTCCACGGTCTTGGTAAAGCGCGCGTCCGTGTTGGCATCCAAATTCAGGGCGGAAAGGGCGATGACCACCTGCGCGCAGCTCTCGGAGGAGTCGTAGCCGCTTCGATACTTGCCGGAGAGCCAGTTGAGGGCTTTCTCCACGGCCGTGTTCACGGTTTCATTGCCGCCGTCCTTATAGTAGGGCGCCAGCGCCTGCAGCGCCATGGCGGTCATGTCCACGTCGCCGACGGGTTTTGTGTCGGCGCTGGCTCTCCAGCTGCCGTCTTCGTTCTGCTGTGCAAGAACAGCCTGCACCAGCCAGGAGGTGTCGGAGGTGTAATTGCGGCTGTTGAGCGCCAGCAGACCCATGACGAGGCCGTTGATATCCGTGTTACTGGTATCGGTGACCTGCATGATATCCTTGTTCTGCAGCGCCTTCAGCAGGTTTTCGCCGCCCACGTTGGCGGGGTCCTTGCCGATGGCGGTAAGGGCCAGAATGATACGCTCGTTGTCGGTGACGGTGGGGTTACGGCTCTCGGGATCGACAAGAACGCCGTCCGCGCCCATATTCTTCTGCACATAGGCCACGACCTTCTCATAATAGGCCGCGATATATGCCTCGGACAGGGGCACCTTGGCGCGAGCCTGTCCCAGTACCGCCCACTCGCCGAAGAGATAGCTGACGACCGGGGCGCTCACCGCGCTTTGGATATACGCCTTGGCGCCGGCATACGCCTCATCGAAGCCGGGCACTTCCGCACCGGGCACGGCGGGATCCGTCGGATCCAGCGGGATATAGGTGTCGGTAAAGAACAGGCGCAGGGTGTCGCCGTCCTTGAGATAGGTGTTGTCCAGCGTGGTCTTGGGCAAGGTCTCGGTGCCGCCCTGTAAGGTGAGGCCGAACATCCAGCCGGAGGACTTGCCGTCGCCCTTCTCCTTGAGGGTGTGGCCCGCCGCATCGGTGATGCTCTTGATGTAGGCGCCGCTGCCGGTATAGGTGTACTTGGCACTGTCAAGGCACGCCTTCACAGCGTCCCAAGCGGTTGGATCCTCGTTGACCTTGCCGGTGAAGGTAAAGTCGGAGATTCCCTGGAAAGTATGGCCGTTCTTGTTGTAGCCGTCCACCTTGACCTTCACGGTGAGGGTCTGATTTTCGTTGGGGTCAGCGGCGTTCTTCTCGCCGATCACCGTCAGGTCGATGTGGATGGGCTGCTTGTAGAATTGGGCAAAGTCCTTGTAGCGTTCCTTGCTCTCCTCGGTGCCGTTGATACCGAACTTTTCCCAATACTGGGCGTACTTGGTGTAGGTCAGGACACTGTCCAGCGTAACTGTCGTATTGTACTCCGGCTGGTGCACACGCAGCAGCTCATTCTCGATGACGGAGGGTCGGGAGGATCGGAAGCAGCGGTACTTCTCTGTATCGAGCCAGCCGGGGATATCGTCGGCCTCGATGCCGTCGAAGGTCATATTCACCGTGCCGCGGACGTATTTCAGCGTGCCGTCCTCGTTTTTGCAGATCTCTGCGAAGGGGTACAGGTCGGAGGTGACCTTGGTCTTAACCGTATTCTTGTTCTTGATACCGTCCCAGTAGACATCCCCGGTCAGCGCCTCGGTCATAAAGGCGACAGCGCCATCCAACTCCGGCTGGGTAAAAGGCTGAATGGTGAAGCTGAACTCCTGCCGCGCCAGCAGAAGGCCGGAGCTGCGGGTGGTGATGGTCACCACATACTTCGCCTCCACCGGCTTCTCACCGGGCAGTGGGCGGTAGACCATGGCGTGATAGCCGTTGAAGTCCAGCACATCCGGGGTGAGGCTCACCATCGTGACCTTCTGGTTATAACTGTCGGTCATGATGCCCGCTTTCTCCAGAAGAGCGGGTCTGGGCATCTGCAGATCGTCGCTGACGGCAGTCGTGTCCACGGGCTTTGTCTTGTCCACAAAGTCACGCAGGAGCCCCTGATACTTCTCCGCCAGAGCGTTTTGCATCTCGCTGGTCACGCTGCTGTCGAAGGGCGCAACGGTGGCGTCAAAGAGCACATCGGCATAGACCTCCACGCCGTTGTCGCCGGTGATGTGCGCCAGCGTGTAGTCATCGAAGGCGTCATAGGTCACGCGGGCGATCAGCCGGAACTTGCCGGCCTTCTCGGGCAGCGCCGTGCCGTCTGCGGGCTGCAGGGGGCGGTTGACGGTGCCCACGCCGGTGCCGTTGGTGCCGTTGGTGATGTAGAGCCACTCGGTGTTCCGGGTGCCCCACTGCACCTTCACATCATAGCGCCCCGCAATGCTGGAGGGAAGCGTGAGGTTGGAGGTGATGCGGTCGTTCACGGTGTAGAGCGTCCAGCCCGCCACCTCGCTTTGGGTGGCCCCGTTGGTGTTCTCGCCGCGGATGAGTTCCCAGTTCAGGGACCCGGCGGCGCTCTCCAGCAGTTTCTGCACCGCGTCGGCGCTGCGCCCCACGGTGGCACGGAGGGTGATCTCCTTGGTGACCCCGGCATAGGTGATGTTGAACTTCAACCCCGTGTACTGCACGGTCTGGCGGGCGGTGCCGTCGCCGGTGAAGTAGGTGATTTTGCCGTTGTCGGCAATGTACTGTACCTTGGTGCCGTCAAAGCCGTTGGCCTTGGCGCTGCCGTTGACATAGGTGATCTCGGAGTTGTCCGCCACATCCGCATAGCCCTGCTCTGCCAGCAGGCGGCGGAAGGCTTGGGTGATGTTGGTTTCATCATAGAGCCCCACGCCTTGCAGGGGCTGCACGGCGGTATTCTTGCGCGCGAACTCGGCGGCAATATCCTCCAGAGTCTGCACCTTTTCCGCATTCTCGGACCAGAGGCACAGCGTGAAGGTCTTGGTCTTCGTGGCAGCGCCGCTTTGGAGAGTGGCGGTGAGGGTCACCGTGACCTTATCCGCCGCAGGCGCGGTGAGCGCGCCGGTGGCGGTGTTCACCAGAGCGTTATCCGCCGTCCATGTGAGGGAAACGATCTTCTCTCCACTGCCCTCCACGGGAACGGTGACGCTCGCGGGCAGGGTCAGGCAGGCGGTATAGGTCTGCGCGGTCTCCTCTTCCTCCTCCGGGTCGCCGCTCACCGGGGTAAGGCCGCGGAGCTGATAGACGCCGGTGGCATCGGCCTTCAGACGGTCTGCATTCTCGGCATCGAGCCCCAGTTCCTTATAGAAGTGCTTTTGCAGGGCGTTCAGGAAGTAGTCGTGCAGGTTCGTGACCGCTTCGCCGGGCGCTTCGATGCCGTATTTCTCACAGAGGTCGGCCTTATCGTTATAGTCCGTAAGGTCATAGAGTCCCAGCACAGTCTCGGCGTACCAGTCGGCCTTGGCTTTCTTGGCGGCGTCGGCGGCGCTCATGCCGCGAAGTTCCAAGGCGTTGGCGGCGGCGGCAGCGGCCTTGAGGTCGGCATTGTCCACGGGGGTGCCGCCCTGCCAGGGCAGCACCGGGAAGCCGCCGTTGCTGTTGCCGCTGTCAAGGTGCATCCCCATCTCCGCCGCAAATTCCGGGGTGCGCATATAGTCCGCGGTGCGGGCAGTCATACCGCTGGTGGTGCCATCCGCCGCGGCCTGTGGTGCGACGGTGTCCAGATAAGCGCAGTTGGTGATGGTGGCGCCGGAGTTCACCTTGCCTACCACCGCACCGAAGCTGCTTTCCGGACCGGTGACAGCACCTACAGTGTAGCAGTCTTTCATAACAGCATTACTGCGCGCACAGCCGACAAGTCCGCCAAATCCGCCAGCGCTAACACTCTTTGCGTTAGTGTGGACGTTCCCCGCAAAATAGCAGTTCTCTACGGTACCGTAAGTATAACCCACGATACCTCCCGCGCCATTTTGCACCGCATACCGGGAGTACTTGAACAGAATATCCGCTGTGCTCACACAGCCACTAATGACATTGCCTGCCACACCATGACCAACAATACCGCCAACACCAAAGATCGTGTCATTGCCGCCTTTGATGTAACCACTGACGAGGCAGTTTTCAATCCGGCCTTCACTCTTATCCGCAATACCTCCGACATTACTTGTACCGTCAATGGCGCAATCCACACACAAACTCTTGACAGTTCCATTGGCGCTCAAATAATAGACTAATCCGCCAGTTCCTGCCAAACCACTAACGGTGTGACTATCGCCGTCCAACGTGCCGGCAAACTTATTACTGTCGGTGCCGATGGCCGTCCAAGTCTTGCCGTTGAGGTTGATGTTGGCGGTGAGCTTGCCGCTGATGGTCGTGCCGCCCTTGTTGACCGCATCGGCAAACCACGCCAGCTTCGCGGCGGTATCGATCAGGTAGACACCGCTCTTGTCCTGCGTGGGCGCGGTCTTGGTCGTGCCGTCCCAGCCCGCACCGGCATAGGTCAGTGTTACCGTGATGGTGTCGTTTTTGGCAGCGGTAAAGCTGCCGCTGACCGTGATATAGTCCGCCTTGGTGACGGTATAGGCATAGGTCTCGCCGAGGTAGACGATGTATGCGCCGTTCTCGTCTGCTGCGATCGGGCCGCCCACGGGGTGGGTCAGCGTAACAGACGCATCCGCCGGATCAGCTACAAACTTCACCTGGTACGCCGTCAGGGCAGTGAGGGCCACATCCTTGGACACGTCCCCGCCTTCAACCTTGATGGTTCCTGTCTTAGTCTCATAGCCGTACTTGCTGACGGTATAGGTGTAGGTACCCGCGGCAACGGTGTATGCGCCGTTTTTGCCGGTGATCTCCGCGCCGCTACGGTCCTTCAGCACCACCGTTGCACCGTCGGGAGTTTTAAGGGTGAGGGTATAGAACGGAACTGTTGCAAAATTCTTCAGGGCTGCGTAATAGTAACTGGTATAACCATCATAACTAATGGTCAGCACATCACCCTGCGTAAGCTCCACTGAAAAATCTTTCCAAGAAGTTTCTCTGTCAGCACGCTTGACTTGTGTACTGTTCTTCTTTATGGTGAAATAATAGTATTCATCCGGCTCATCATAATCCCAGTCGCCTTCCACATACCCTGCCGCATTGGCGATATAGCTGAACGACAGCTTCACATTCTTTGTAGCTGTGAGAGCCAGTGTGGTCGTTTCTGTGGTCTTGAGATAGGAGTCCTTGCCAGCACCCTCTATGGTAAATTTCCCCTTGTCACCGCTGACGGTGATACCCTGGCAATTGGCAAAGAAATCCTCAAATATCGTCTTTTTTGCCAGCGTCACTGTGATATTCACCTTATCGCCATTCACAGAGAATATACCGCCGGCATTATCGCAGCCATCGCAGGCAACTGTATAAGCGTAGCTGCCATTGGACAGACTGCAGCCTGTACCATCACCGGTATATACCGCCTTACCGTTGGTTTTGACGGTCACTGTCGGATCCGCCGTGATCCCTGCGGGGCGCGAGATATCAAACGCCACGGAATAGGCCGCAGATTTGGTCAGCGGCACCGTCTTTGCCACATCTGCAGCAACATTGATCGTTTCCGTAACAGTGTCATACCCATAAGCCGACACCGTGTAGGTATACTCACCTGCAGAAACGATGTATACACCATTCGTACCTTTAAGTTCTGCGCCTGTGCTGTCCTTCAGTGCAACGACCGCATCAGCCTCTTCAGGCTCCGCTGTCAACTTCACCTCATACAGGGACGAAACTGTGAAATCCTTGAGCTTGACATAGTAATCACCTGAGACATACGTCTTTATAAGATTCAGTCTCAGCGTATCGCCCTTTTTCAGATCAATGGTGAAGTCCTTCCACTGAGTACTCCCCCATGACCGCATCTCTGGATTATAGCTGTTGTTTTTTACGATCGTAAGAGCTGCGTAAGAAGAATCATAATTGCAGCCCCAATACTTAAAGCTAAGCGTCACATTGGCCTTTGCCTTCAGCGTAATCGTAGATGTACTGCTTGTATTTCCTTGAACCGGATTGCTGGAGCGCAGGCAAAGGCCGTCGCTGTCGGTCATGTCCACCACATAAGGATAGGTGGCATCATTCGTCACCTCAACACTGTTAACAATACCAGCGAAGAAGTCATCAAACTCAGGCTTCTTAATGACCTCGATCTCAATGGAATCCGTTTTTTCCTTGTAGGTCACAGTCACCGTCTGCTTTCCCGGCGCGGTGTTGTCAAATCCCGCCACCGTGAAACCCTTGGTGATGACCTCGCTACTGTTATCGTCATAGGTAACTGTAACACTGAGCTCCAGTTCATCGCCGGTATAGCACGTCGTTTTAGCCGACTTTACGGAAATAGACACGACGTTCTTTTCCACCACTGGCTCCGGGTCCTTCAGCGTAGGATAGCCACCCTCATTGTACCGGAATGCGCTGCCAAGGGTGGCGGCAAACTCCGCGGACTGCATCTCGTCTAAGGGCTTAAAGCAAGACACATCGTCAATTTGAATCTGATACGAACTACTATTTGCTTTTGGCACAAGCGCCTTACTGCTCGCAGTATTCTCCAACGCATAACTGTTGGCAACAGAACATTTGTTTTTGCCGCCACCAACCAATCCATAGCTTAAATTGCTACTTCCCTCTATAATGCCAATTTGACCAGTCGTATAGCAATTCTTTACTTGAAGTGAAGTGCCACTGCTTCCGGAACCTACAATTCCAGCTACATTGCTAAATCCGTTGACATCACCCGTATTATAGCAGGATTCAATAGTCGCAGTAGCTGTAATACTACCAGCAATACCACCAATTTGGGTATTTGCTCCTGCTATTGTACCGGTATTTGCACAACTATAAATTGTAATCCCATTTGTATTTGTTCCCTGCCCCAAAATACCACCAACAGCTTTATAGCCGCTGATGGCAGCCGTGTTCTTGCAGTTTTCGATAAGAATGGGGTTTTCATACGCATTTGCATAACCGGCAATACCGCCGACATAACTTTTTTTGTTAGTATGATCAACCGTGACACTGCCTGCGGTGATCACATTCTTCACCACGGCGCCGCCTGCCAGTTTGCTGAACAGGCCGACATTGGCCGTGGAAGCGGTGATATCCAGCGTTACGGTGTGGCCGTTGCCGTCAAAGGTGCCGGTAAAGCCGGTAAAGCCGGTAATATCGTTGCCATAGGGCGCCGTGACGGTGATATCCGCCGTCAATTGATAATTGCCGCCGGGTTCCATCGCCGCAAACGCCTCCGCGGTGCCGATATTCTGCACCGCGCCTGCCGCGGCCAGCATCGGCGCCGCACCGCCGCTGCTGGTCATTTGGGGCGCAGGCGTTTCCGGAGCAGGCTCCTGCTGCTCCTGCGTCTCCTCATCCTCGGCAGGGACGGTGTTCTCCGTGTCCGCCGGAGCTATCTGTTCCTGCTGGGTCTGCTGCTCCTGATCCGCGGCCAGCGTGTCGGCCAACACGGAGGTGGGCAGCATGCTGACGACCATCACAACGGTCAGCAGCCAGCTTATGACTCTCTTCCTCATATCTCTTTCTCCTTTATGTAAATTTTTTGTCGACGTGAGGGGGTGGGCGGGGATGCGGCAACATCCCCGCCCCACTTATGGAAAAGCACGCGGCCAATGGCCGCCTCAGCTTGACAAAGGGGACTCGTCTGCACAGTTTCACGGTCAGATGGAAAGCGCACGGCGCCTCAGCTTGACAGTCGAGTTTTCCGCACCGCTTCGCTGTGTATGGCAGCGTGTCAGCCTGACAAGGGAAATGTTTTTCATGCAGGGCATGAAAAACGGGACAGAGTGCACTCTGTCCCGCGAAAATGAAACGCTGCCCGGCGCAAAGCCGGACAGCGAACGCAATAGATACGACCCCTGCACCACGGAAAGACGTCGCCGCCCCCGCCGCCCGCCCAAAAGGGCCGGCCGCGAAAAAGGCGGTGCAAAAAACACCGACCTCCCGTTCAGGAGGTCAGCGTGGTACATCTACATGGTGGTACAAGATTCCCGCACACGGAGAGCGCGCCCGCTGCAACTTTGTCCTACACAATGCAATTCTCCTGGCTCGCGCCGCGGGGGGCAGACATCCCTCCTCGTTTGCAGCCTACCTTCTCATGGGCTTCCCCACAATGGCGGACTTTCGTCCCGGCGGCTCTCGCCGCTTCGGTGCATCCTTGCGCTCACAGTACCGGTCGTGCGGGGTTTGGCCACCCCTTTCCTTCTATGCCGACGCCTGGCCCGTGGTGGGCTGTACGGCCGCCGGCGACATTGGATCAACAGACTGTTTATTTACTTGTCAGCGACATTATATTACAGGAATTGGCCGTTGTCAACCCTCCTCCCTACCCCAATGCCACGTCCAGGATCATCATTACGGTAAAGCCCGCGGCAAAGGCCAGCGCCCCCGGGCCGGAATCGCCGCGCGTGGGCAGCAGCTCGGCGGCCACCACATAGAGCATAGCCCCGGCGGCAAAGCCAAGCAGCCAGGGCAGCGCCGGAACGATGAGCGCCGCCGCCAGCACCGTCACGCCGGCGGCCAGGGGCTCCACCACGCCGGAGAGCACGCCGCCCAGAAAGGCTCTCCCCTTCCCCGCACCGGCGGTACGCAGGGGCAGGGCCACGATGGCACCCTCCGGCACATTCTGGATGGCGATGGCCAGCGCCAGCGTAAACGCCGCAGCGGGCGCGGCGGCCGCCACACATCCGGCATAGGCCGCACCCACCGCCATCCCCTCCGGGATGTTGTGCAGCGTCACCGCCAGAAGGGTCATGGTGGTGGAACGGTCGGTAACAGCCTCCGGCAGCAGTCGCTCCAGCAGCCGCAGGAACAGCACCCCCAGCCAGAAACCGCCCGCCGCCGGAAGGAAGGACCAGCGGCCCATGTCCGCCCAGTCGATAGCGGGCAGCAGCAGGCTCCACACCGAGGCAGCGGTCATCACCCCGGCGGCGAAGCCCTCCAGCACGCGGCGCAGAACGGCGGAGGGCGCTCTCCGCAGGCAGAATACGCACGCCGCACCCAGCGACGTGCCCCAGAAGGGGAGCAATATCCCCTGAAGGACAGATGATTGCATAGACACTCCCTTTTCCGTATCCGTAGTATGCGGAGCCGGGCGACTCCGTACAGTCTATCCTACGCAGCGGGAAACGAAAGGTGAAAAGACAAGGGCCCCCGCCGAAGCGGGGGCCTTTGGGGAAATACAAAGTCATTCAAAATGCTAAGATAAGGCGGGAGCGCCCGAAGGGTGCTCCCGCTGCGCGGCTTATTGCTTTATGTGAGATGCAGCTTCACTGTACCGGCAGCTCCACCGCGATGGTCGTGCCCTTGTCCGAACTTTCCTCCACCCAAACGGAGCCGCCGTGGAGATCGGCGATCTCCCACACCAGAGAAAGCCCCAGTCCCGCGCCGCCGTACTCGCGGCTGCGGGACTTGTCCACCCGGAAGAAGGGCTGGAAGATGCTCCGCTGAAATTCCTCCGGAATGCCGCGGCCGGTGTCGGAGACGCGGATCAGGAGTTTTTCCGTCTCCTGTGTGACGTAGACCCACACCGAGCCGCCAGGGCGGTTGTACTTGACGGCGTTCTCCGTCAGGTTGAAGATCAGCCGATAGATCAGCGCGTCGCTGCCGGTCATAACGCCGTCGCCCTCCGCTTTTAGCGTGACACCGCGCTTTTCTGCCAGCGGGGCGAGGTCTGTGAAGATCTCCTCAATCATTGGGATAAGCTGAATCTGCTCGTTCCGCGCCACCTGCTGCAAATTGCTCATTTCCAGCAACGTTTTGGTCATCTGCGTCAGCCTCTCCGTCTGCTCCCGCAAAAGCAGGAGAAACTCCGCTGTCTCCGGCAGCACATCGGTGTGCTCTGCGGAAAACAGCTCCAGCTGTGCCTGCATCAGCGCAAGCGGCGTGCGCAGCTCGTGGGCGGCATTGCCGGTAAACTGCCGCTGGGCGGCAAAGGCGTTGTTCAACCTCTCCAGCATCTGGTTGAAGGAGTGGCTGAGCTGCCGGAATTCCGGCAGCACATCCTCATCGATCCTCACATCCGCCAGATTGTTCAGCTGCACCTTCTCTACCTGAGAGGCGAAGCTGTGCAGGGGCTTGAGGGCTCGCCCGCTGACGAAATAGGCCAAAATTCCGCTGAGCAGTGTCACTATAGCCGTGATATACCAGTTGGTGGTGCGGAAGCGTCCCTGCGCCCCATCGACAACAATGGTCAGCTCCTCGCTGGGCGCAACGAGCTGCGGGTCAAAGCTTGCCGCGCCGCCCTCATTCAGGATCACCGTGCCGCCGCCCTGTAAGCTGTCTGCAATGGTGTCCATATAGTACACACCGGAGGAACAGAGCAGCAGATTCATGGCCACGCAGGTGATGCCGATGAGCAGGACGGACATCAGTGTGATGCGCCACTGCAGGGAAAGCCGCTTCATTCTTCGTCCCCTCCCATCAGATAGCCCTCGCCGATGCGGTTGCGGACAGGGTCGTAGCCCAACGCGGTGCGCAGCTTCTTCCGCAGGGCGGAGATGTGGACGCGGATGGAGTTGCTGAAGCTGTCCACGCTGTTGTCCCAGACGTGATCCATCAGCTCCTCCTGACTCACCGGCCGGCCCTGATGCGCCATCAGGTATTCCAGGATCCCCGTCTCCTTGCGGGTCAGCGTCAGGGGCTGCCCGTTGGCGGAAACTGCCCGCGCACGGGCATCAAAGGTGAGCTGCCCGCAGCGCAGCACCACATCCTGCTGGGTAAACTGCCTCAGGGTCAGGCTGCGGATGCGCGCCTCCAGCTCCGCCAGATGGAAGGGCTTCGCCAGATAGTCATTGGCGCCGGCATCCAGACCCGTCACCTTATCCTCCACCTCGCCGCGAGCCGAGAGGATCAGCACAGGTGTCTCTCTGTCGGTCTGCCGCAGGGTGCGCAGCACCGTCATTCCGTCCTTTTTCGGCAGGTTCAGATCCAGCAGCACCAGATCGTACCGCTCCGTTTCCAGCAGCTCCAGCGCCTTCTCGCCGTCGTAGCAGCAATCCACGCTGTAGGCCGACCGCCGCAGGCTGCGGGCGACGGTGTCGCACAGGGCGCGCTCGTCCTCTACAATCAAAAGGTGCATAGTTGCCTCCTTAATGAACAGGTTGTCTCCTATTATAGCAGAGCCGGATAAAATTTGTGTTAAATTTCTGTTCTTAACAAAGATTTTAACCCGCCTGCGCTATGATAGGCCACAGAAACAGGAAAGGGTGATCAAAATGAGTCACAGGAAGAAGGCAGCAGCGCAGGTCACGCTGCTGCTGGGGGGCCCCCGCCATGCTGTGCTTCGGTGTCTGGCGGGGCGAGGCCGCCACGGTGCTGAGCAAAGCGATCAAATTATGTCTGGAGTGTGTGGGCATTGGATAAGAAGAATACTTCGGGCGCGTCCCATCTTTTGGCCCGTTTTCGGGGCTGGATACAGGCGGGGGCGGCCTTATTGACCAACCTGCACCTGCCGAACTTTCTCAAGGGCGGCTTGTATCAGGGCGCGGGCAAGACCGTCTGCGTGCCGGGGCTGAACTGCTACTCCTGCCCGGCAGCCTCCGGCGCCTGTCCCATCGGGGCGTTTCAGGCGGTGGTGGGGTCCTCCAAGTTCAGCTTCTCCTATTATATCACCGGCTTTCTCATTCTGCTGGGCGTACTGCTGGGGCGCTTCATCTGCGGCTTCCTGTGTCCCTTCGGCTGGTTTCAGGAGCTGCTGCATAAGATCCCCACGAAGAAGCTCTCTACAAAAAAGCTGAAGCCGCTGCGATACCTCAAATACGCCGTTCTGCTGGTGATGGTCTTTCTGCTGCCGGCGTTTCTCGTCAACGACGTAGGCATGGGTGACCCCTTCTTCTGTAAGTATCTCTGCCCCCAGGGCGTGCTGGAGGGGGCCATCCCACTGTCCCTTGCCAATTCCGGCATCCGGGCGGCGCTGGGCAGCCTGTTTACCTGGAAATTCAGCATCCTGCTGGCAGTGATCGTGCTGAGTATCGTATTTTACCGGCCCTTCTGCAAGTGGCTGTGCCCGCTGGGTGCGTTTTACGCGCTGTTTAACAGGGTGTCCCTGTTCCAGATGAAGGTGGATAGGAACAAATGCGTCTCCTGCGGAAAATGCGCCAAGGCCTGCAAAATGGATGTGGACGTGACAAAAACGCCCAACCATACCGAGTGCATCCGCTGTGGGATGTGCATCCGCGCCTGTCCCACCAACGCCGTCAGTTTCCGCTACGGCTTTGGAGACGGCAAAAAAGAACCTGTAGAACCTGCAAATACATTAAAAACGGAGGAAACAAAATGAACGTAAAGAAAATCATCACACTGCTGCTGGCGCTGGTGCTGGCCGCCGGTATGGTCGCCTGTGGCACAAAGCCCGCAGAGGACACAGACGGCAATGATGGCGGCGAGGAGGCAAAAGCGCTGTATGAGCAGCTGATGGCGCAGGAAAATGCCATCCTGTCGGAAAACACAGCTCTTTGGGAAAAGGTCTTTATGGCAGCCGATAAGGGCATGGCCATGATAGAGGACGGCGGCAACTACGGCGATTTTCTGCTCAAGACCATCGAGAATGCCAAGGATCAGTTCACTGAGGAGGAGCTGACGCTGCTCACCGGCGAGGCCACCAAGATCAAGGATATTGAGAACCAGCGGGCGGAGCTGGAGACGAAGTATCCCTGGCTGTCAGAGACGCCTGATAGTGATGACAATACGAGCGTCCCGGCGGGCAGCGATATGACCACGCCGCCTGACGATGGCAGTATGCAGAAGTTTCCCGCCTTTGAGGGCAAGGATCTGGACGGTAACACGGTGAAGAGCAGCGAGCTGTTCGCCAAAAACGCCGTCACCGTTGTGAATTTTTGGTTTACCACCTGTAACCCCTGCGTGGGAGAGCTTGCCGAGCTGGACGCGCTGAACAAGGAGCTTGCGGAGAAGGGCGGCGCCCTCATCGGCGTCAACACCTTCACGCTGGACGGCAACGAGACGGCCATTTCCGAGGCCAAGGATGTGCTTGCCAAGAAGGGCGCGACCTATCAGAACGTGTATTTTGCTTCCGACGGTGAGGCGGGAAAGTTCACCACCAATATCTTTGCCTATCCCACCACCTATGTGGTTGACAGGAACGGCAATATCGTGGGCGACCCCATCGTGGGTGCTGTTACGGAAAAGAAGCAGGCGGAGGCACTGCAAGCTCAAATCAGCAAGGCTCTATCCGCCGATATGGGCTGACAAACAGACTTGTAGATATCTCCTGTGCCTGTTTGTGGTCTGATTCAGATACATATCAGCAGAAAAAAACGGGACGGCTGTTCTTTTGAGGAACAGCCGTCTTTTTCTGGGAAGACAGCGAATGGGGCGCGGGGCTATTTGCCCGCGCCCCTAAAGGTGCTTTTTGTTGATGTGAGGTCACACTTCGTCCTTTTTCCTCTGCCCCAAAAGCCAGGCTGTCATGTCCTGCAAAGTATCCTCCACCGGGCGCGGATGATACGCAAAGCATTCCGATGCTGCAGCATGACTGAATTGCCCGTTTGAGGCAAGAACAGCAACGGAATAAGGGGTGAAAAACAGCGGCTTTCGCTCCTTCGTGCTTCGCCGTTCATAGTATGGAGCCGCCAGCTTTGCAAGCCCCAGTGGCAGGCAGATGGGGCGATACTTCAGCTTTGCAGTCTTTCCCACGAGCTGAAGCATCTTGCGAATGGTGACATAGTGGCCGGACAAAATGTATCCTTTGCCGGGCTCTCCGTTTTCGGAACAGGCGAGAATGCCTTTTGCCACATCTCGCACATCCACGAAGTCATATCCGCCGCAAACGGCAAAGGGCAGCTTTCTGGAAAGAAACGATTTCGCCATTGAGGTGAAGCTCCCTCCCTGTATATCGCCCGGCCCGATGATACCGGAGGGGAAGACAATGCTGGCATTCAGCCCGCGCTCTGCCGCATTGAAGACAAGCTCTGTTGCGGTTGCCTTGCTCTTGGCGTAATCTCCGTCCACAAGCCCCGGAGAGAATTCGCAATCCTCCGTAATGGTGCAGCCCTTTGGCTTTTCCGGTATGGCATGGACGGAACTAACATAGACCATTTTGCCCACATTACGCTCCATACATTGCCGGAGAACGCTCCATGTCCCACCTACATTGACCTGATAGAGCTTCGAACCGGGTCTGGACGCGACAGAGACGATACCGGCGCAGTGAATCACACAGGTACGGCTGTCCGCATCCGCGAAGAAGTCTGTCAGTGAGTTTTTCACACACACATCACCGATGACGGTATGGACTTCTTTGGGGAGCAAATTGATATAGGGGTCATCATGCAGCACAAGCGCATACACTCGTGTGCCGCGGCGTACCAGCGCTTCTACAACAGCTCTGCCAAGGAAGCCGGTGGCACCTGTAACAAGATATTTATCATACATTAAAAAAACCTCCTCAAATAAGCATACAAGTGTTGATTATCTTTCACAAGTACAGTATACTTGAGGGGAAAGACAGAAACAATCAGCACTTGCCATACGGCTGAAAGAAAAGCAACACTTTCTGTCGAAGCGTTGCTTTTCTTTGTAAACTTTTTTTGGAGGAGCTCTATATGGAGAAGATGGATGCAAGGAAACGCTATACGCAAATGGTGCTCAAGCAGTCTTTTCTGAAGCTGCTGAAGGAAAAACCTGTAAACAGAATTACGGTGAAGGAGGTTTGTGCGCTGGCGCAGCTTAACCGTGCCACCTTCTATGCCCATTACAGCGATTGCTTTGCCCTGATGGAGAGCATCGAGAATGAACTCATCAATACATTTGAGAACTCCCTTCGCTATGTCAATTCGCTTGATGTGACGGCTCTGATCGAAGCCATCTACGATATGGTCGATCAGAATCAGGCGGCGTGTCGAATTCTAATTCTGGGGAATACAAACGCGACCGTCCTTATGCGGATGATTGCCCTGGCCAAGGCGGACAGCATTGCTTACTGGCGGAAAGAACTGCCCGGAGCCAGTGAGACAGAGCTGGAAATGATGTATACCCATCTGTCAAACGGTTTGATGCATGTCGTCGTGGAGGGCTATGACAAGTACAGCAAAGAGGAAATGGTCCGTTTTGTCAACCGGGTAGTAAAAGCCAGTCTTTCGCTGTTCCAATCGCCCCAAAGACCTCTTGCTTAACATAGGCCTTATGCTTGCGTGGTATAATAAGCTTTGCAAAACGGTCGATGGTCAAAGGAAAGAATGGAGAAAATCAGTCATATTTTATGGAAATGAGCATAAGAAAAACCCCGGAAAATACGGATTTTCCGGGGTTTTTGAGCTTTTGAGTTGTAAATTTGCGTCCGATCAGCGCTTGGAGAACTGCGGAGCGCGGCGGGCGGCTTTCAGACCGTACTTCTTACGCTCCTTCATACGAGGATCGCGGGTCAGGAAGCCGGCCTTCTTCAGGATGGCGCGGTACTCGGGGTTCACCAGCAGCAGGGCGCGGCTGATGCCGTGGCGCAGGGCGCCGGCCTGGCCGGACACGCCGCCGCCCTCGACGGTGGCAACGATGTCCACCTTGCCCAGGGTATTGGTGGCGTTCAGGGGCTGACGGACGACCATCTTCAAGGTCTCCAGACCGAAATACTCGTCGATGCTGCGGCCGTTGATGGTGATGGAGCCGGTGCCGTTCTCAAACAGGTGCACACGGGCGACGGAGGACTTGCGGCGGCCAGTGCCGTACTTGTAGGGATTCTTAGACTGATACATTCTCTTTTTCCTCCTTACTTGACCAGCTCGGGCTTCTGAGCCGCATGGTCATGCTGCTCGCCGGCGTAGATGTGCAGACGCTTCAGGGAATCCTTGGTGACGATGTTGCGGGGCATCATGCCGCGGACGGCCACGCGCATAGCCAGCTCGGGCTTGTCCTGCATCAGGATGCGGTACTTGGTCTCCTTCAGACCGCCCACCCAACCGGAGTGGGTGCGATAGTACTTCTGCTCCATCTTGTTGCCGGTCAGGACAGCTTTGCCGGCGTTGATGACGATGACGTTGTCACCGCAGTCGGCGTGGGGGGTATAGGTGACTTTGCCCTTGCCGCGCAGCAGGTCGGCGACGATGACGGCGGTCTTGCCCAGGGGCTTGCCGGCGGCATCCACGACGTACCACTTGCGCTCAATGTTGGCCTTGTTTGCCATGAAAGTGGACATGGTGATCTTCCTCCAATTTATATAATGTGTGCTTTACTTTTTCACGCGCCCTTGTTACAATCGGGGCAGAGAAAACGCGCTCAGCGCGCAGGATTATTTATACCACAGCGCCGGCGCGTTGTCAATATTGATTTGATTTACGATATGAACATCTTGTGTTTTCTCTTATTTTCTCAATTATACTCTCGTTTTCTCAAATCGCAATTTACATTTTCAGGAGGCATGACCGTGCAGCATATATTAGGACTTGTCCGCCGCTGTGTGGAGGACTACAACATGATCGAAGCCGGAGAGACCGTGGCCGTAGGCGTCTCCGGCGGCAAGGACAGCTTGCTGACGCTGACGGCCCTGGCCCGGCTGCGAGCCTTCTATCCAAAGTCCTTCCGGGTGGAGGCCATCACGCTGGAGACCGGTATGCCGGGGATGGACTTCTCCCCGGTGGCCGACTACTGCGCACAGCTGGACGTGCCCTATACCCGCATCTCCGTACCGGTATACGACATCGTGTTCAACGAGCGAAAAGAAAAGAACCCCTGCTCCCTGTGCGCCAAGCTGCGGCGGGGCAGCCTGCATACGGCGCTGACGGAACGGGGGATACACAAGATCGCGCTGGGGCACCATTACGACGACGCAGTGGAAACGCTGCTGATGAACCTGCTGTTCGAGGGGCGCATCGGCTGCTCCCAGCCGGTGACG
>ENA-ORRA01001070-ORRA01001070.1-human-gut-metagenome-genome-assembly--contig:-NODE-1070-length-20293-cov-4.172250_pt1 | contig 20293 bp, 17 predicted proteins | sample MGYA00242169_ERZ509122 | MGnify/ENA primary metagenome ERZ509122 (study PRJEB26280, sample SAMEA2338650) | human gut metagenome | biome: human gut; feature: human-associated habitat; material: faeces...
TAGCCGCACGCAAGCAGGCGCGGCTCGAGCGCTTCGGGGCCCTCGCCCTCGCCGAGACGGAGCGTAAAGGCGGCGTTTTCCAGAATATCCGGCGGCAGCGTGCGCTGCAGAAGGCCGGAAACGGTGCATACCGCGACGAGCGCGCCGGCATAGAGCGCGTCGAGCGCGCGCAGCCGCCGCTGCTCCTCCTGCCGGGATACGACCTCGATATCGCGCAGCGCGAGATCCCGCCCCGTGAGCTGCACAACACTCTCGCCGAGCAGCGCCTCAAGATCGGCGGCGAGCGTTCCGGCGTTCGTCTCGTCGGTACAGAGAACGAAAATGGGCCGGTCGGTCTCGCGGCGGAGCATCGCCGCGCCGAGAGCGCGCATCGCGCCGCCCGATTGGGTCAAAAGGGCAGGCAAATAGCCCTCCTCGACCCTCAGGGGGAGGGTAGCAAGGGAGGGTGTTTTTCCTATGGCTTTGATTATGGCGTCCATAAGTATAGAGAATACACCTTTATCGTGTCGTTTGCAAGAAAAAAGCCTCCCCAGAATGTGGGGAGGTCAGAACCCCTCAGCCACGGCTGCGCCGTGCCGACGCCCCGATTCGGGGAGCCAAGTCCGTTATCCGAAATTTTTCTTTCCTCCCCTCGACAGGGGAGGTGGGTCTTGCCGCAGGGGTTTAGGGGTTTATTGTATAATTGATTACCAGGCGTTATCGAAATCACACCAGCCGCAGTCCTCTTCGCCGTCCTCGTCAGGCAGCTCGCCGAGCACGACCGGCACCTCACGGTACTCGCCCGCGCGGTAAACGATGAGGCTCGTCTTGCAGCCCGGCGTAAGACCGTTTTCCGCGGCGGTGAGATCGGCGGCAGTGGCTATGTCCGCGCCGTTCAGCCGGATGATGATATCGCCGCTGCAAAGTCCCGCGACGCTCGCCGGTCCGCCGTCCTCCACGGCGTATATCTGCACGCCGGGGACCATGGCGTTGCTGTCCGAGCCGTTATAATACTCCGCCGCGGCGCAGCTCACAGTCTGAACGATCACTCCGAGATAGGGGCGCTCGCCGGTGGGCGCGCTCGTCGCGGAGGGGGGCGTATCGGCATGGACCGCCGCGGAGATCGCCGCGGCGCCGGAAATATCCCCGCCGGTCTGGACCGTCTCCGATGAAGGCGTGGGGACGGCGGTTTTGGTATTCACGACAGGCTTTTCCGCATCGGAAAACGCCGTGGTGAGCAGCGAGCCGAGCACGAAAAAGGCAAGACACAGCGCGCCCACGCGCAGCGGCGAGACCGTTTTCTTCGTGCCGGAGGATTTTTCTTCCGAAAAAGAGTAGCAGCGCGGCATATTCGGCGCGTCGTCCTGCCGTATATAGCTTGCGTCGGTAAATCCGACGGATCGATCGCGCGTGGGTTTTTCGTTCATACCTGCCGCTCCTCTCCAAGATTTTTCCTTATTATAGCGTGGAGTTATGACAAATGCATGAACAACCCGGGAATTTTCCTCGGTATTGCATTTTTTGCGCTTTTACGCTATGATAATTGATTGAAAAAAGGCCCCCTTGTGCAAAGGGGGCTGTCAGCGGAGCTGACTGGGGGATTGTATTCTCCGGAAAAACGACAATCCCTCCGTCACGGCGCTGCGCGCCGTGCCACCTCCCTTTACACAAGGGAGGCTTGAATATGGAGGAGGCAATCTCTATGGCAAGCAAATATCTGGATATGTGTCCGCCGGTGCTGGCGTCGCTCAAGGCGGGAACGCCGATCATCGCCATCGAGACCGGATTTTTCATGCAGCTGCCGTACCCGCGCAATCTGGAGGCGCTGCAGGAGTGCGAGCAGGCGTTTTACCGGCGCGACTGCGTGCCGTGCTGCGTCGGCATCGTGAACGGGCGGCTCAAGGCGGGCCTTTCCAAGCAGGACATGGACACGCTCTGCCGCAGCGGCGGCAGCTGCACGCGCTCGCAGATTCCCGCGCTCGTCGGCGGCGGATCGACGTCCGGCACAGGCCCCTCCGCTACGCTGGCCATTGCGCGCATGGCGGGCATTATTCCGGTCATGGCGCCGGGACTGCGCGATTCTCTCGCCGATCTGGACGCGCTCTCCGGCTCTTCGCGGCTCGTGTTCTGCGGCAAGGTGTCGCCGGACAAGGCGCTGCTTTTCTCCTCGCGCGGCGTGCCGGTGCTGCGTCTGCCCGCAGAGGAGCTTGCGGACGCGTATCTCGTGCAGCGCGATCTTGAGGTGAACGAATGCACGGTCATCCCCTGCGGCGATACGCTCGGCGATATTGCCGAGAAAGCCTCCGCCGTGGCGATGGACATCAAGCGCAAGTTCTCGGCGGTATAAAAATAAAAAGGGATCTTCCTCTTTATGAGGAAAACCCCTCCGTCAAAACCTCCGGTTTTGACACCTCCCCTGTTAGGGGAGGCAAGTAAGTTTTTTGGAAGACCGGCTTGGCTCCCCTAACAGGGGAGCTGGCAGCCGTCAGGCTGACTGAGGGGTTTACAACCTTCTCTCCGTCTCGTCTCGTTCCGCTCCCTCGTCAGAGGGAGCTTTTTTTGTATCAGCCGAATTTTCCCTGTACATAGTCTCTCGTGTGGGTATCCTCGGCTTCGTTGAATATTTTTGCCGTATCGCCCATCTCCACGAGCTTGCCGAGCAGGAAAAACGCCGTCTTATCCGAGATGCGCGCGGCCTGCTGCATATTGTGCGTGACGATGACGATGGTGTACGTCTTTTTGAGCTCGAGCGCCAGCTCTTCGATGCGCCCGGTGGAGATCGGGTCGAGCGCGCTCGTCGGCTCGTCCATCAGCAGCACCTCCGGCTCGGCGGCCAGCGCGCGGGCGATGCACAGTCTCTGCTGCTGTCCGCCGGAGAGACCGAGCGCGCTCTTTTTGAGCTTGTCCTTCGTCTCGTCCCAGATGGCGGCGCTTTTGAGCGATCGTTCCACGATCTCGTCAAGCTCCGCGCGGCCGCGCACGCCGTGCAGCCGGGGGGCGTAGGCGATGTTGTCGTAAATGCTCATCGGGAATGGGTTCGGCTTCTGGAACACCATGCCGATGCGGCTGCGAAGCTCCGTAACGTCGATCTTGTCGCCGTAAACGTTGTGGCCGTGGAAGAGCACCGCGCCGTCGATCTTGCAGCCCGGCACAAGATCGTTCATGCGGTTGAGCGTTTTGAGATACGTGGACTTGCCGCAGCCCGAGGGGCCGATGAGCGCCGTGATCTCGTTGGGAAAAATGTCCGTATCGATGCCGTAGAGCGCCTGAAATGCGCCGTAGCGCAGGTCGAGCTTTTTGGTCTGCAGAATGGGTTCCATAATTTTTACCGTTCCTTTCCGGCCTTGCGCGCCGTGAGCGAGGCGAGAAGATTGAGCGCGAGCGTCAGCACGAGCAGCACCGCCGCAATGCCGAAGGCGATATCAAACTTGCCCTGCTCGCTTGCGTAGAGATACAGCGCCACGGAAAGCGACGCCGAGGAGGATTCGAGCGCCGCCTTGAATCCCAGCAGCCGCAGACCGAAGCCCGCGGTAAAGAGAAGCGCCGCGCTCTCGCCGGTGATGCGGCCGACGGAGAGGATGCAGCCAGCCGGTCACGATGCCGTCCACGGCGTTCGGCAGCACGACGGTGCGCACCATGTGCCACTTGCCGCTGCCAAGCGCGAGAGCGCCCTCGCGGTAGGCTCTCGGCACGGCGAGCAGGCTCTCGCGCGTGTTCGCCATGACCGTGGGGAGCACCATGAGCGCGAGCGTGAGGCCGCCGGCGAGAACGCCCTGCCTGAGGGCGCCGAGCTTGATGAAGAACAGCATGCCGATGAGACCGAAGAGGATGGACGGGATACCCGTGAGCGTTTCGGCGGCAAAGCTGATGAGCCGCACGACGCGGGGATTTTCCGCGTATTCGGTGATGTACACCGCCGCGCCGACGCCGAGCGGAAGCGCTACGCCCATGGCGATGAGAATGAGATAGAGCGTGTTGCAGATGTTGGGGAGGATGCCGGTCGTTCCGGCGAGATAGCTCGTCGCCGTCGTGAGGAACGACCAGCTCAGCTGCGGCAGACCGCGCTTTAAAATGATCCCGATCAGGAAGAGAAGAATACCGCCAGTTATCACCGCCGCGGCGATAAGGGCTGCTTTCAGAAAAATTTCCCGGAGCTTTCTCATGCCTTGGCGCTCCTTTCGCTGAGAAGCCGCAGCGCGGCGTTGATGAGAAGAATGAAGAGGAACAGCACCAGACCCACGGAGAAGAGCGCGTCGCGCTGCAGGGAGCCGTAGGCGGCGTAGGACATTTCGGAGACGATGGCAGTCGTGAGAAACCGGACGGAGGCAAAGAGCGACGGCATATTCGCCACGTTGCCCGCCACCATCAGTATCGCCATCGCTTCGCCGACGGCGCGGCCCGTGCCCTGGATAATGGAGGCGATCACGCCGCTTTTCGCCGCCCTGAGCGAAACGAGAAACCACGTTTCCGCCTTCGTTGCGCCGAGCGCGAGAGAGGCTTCCTCATATTCGCGCGGCACGGCGCGCAGCGCCGTTTCCGAAACGGACACGATGTACGGCAGGATCATCACCGTCAGCACGAGAATGGCCGTGAGCAGGCACGCGCCGGAGGAGAGGGAGAACGTTTTCTGCACAAACGGCACAAGCACCGTCATGCCCACGAGACCATACACGACCGAGGGGATGCCCGCGAGCAGCGCCACGCAGCTGCGCGCCGCGGCGGCAATGCGCGGCGGGGCGGCCTTGGCAAGAAATACCGCCGTGAAAAGGCCGAGCGGCACGCCGAGGAGCAGCGCGCCCGCCGTGCCGTAAATGCTCGTGAGGATGAACGGCAATATACCGAATTCATTCGTCGGCGCGTTCCACGTCTCGCCGAAAAGAAAATTCCAAAGCCCGATCTCCCGGATCGCCGGTACGCCGGAGATCACAAGATACAGGCAGATGCACAGCACGAATCCCACCGCCGCGATGCCGCAGAGAAGGAAGATCCATTTTACGATATTTTCCAAAACCTTTTTCTTCATAAATAAGAAAAACTCCCCGACTTTCTTGTCGGGAAGTATTCTACGTTAAGGGTGTAAAATCCGTTACCGCGGCGTTGTAAAATGTGTGTAAAGCGCTGCCGGACTCATTCATGGAGATATAGCGCAGGGCAGCCACCCTTGTCCCACACGCGGAACAGCGTGTAGCCGTAAGTGTTTTCCAACCGTTCGCGCATGTTTTCGGAGGCGTCGGACACGATCCACTTCGGCGGCGTTTTGCGCAGATATTCGTCCAGCTCCTTGGCAATAAACGGTGAATCCTGACTCATCCAATCCTGCGTCATGGCGTGGCAGAAGCAAGGATCCACATCCAGATAGAGATATACGTTTGCACGCATATCGTATGCGAGCACCTCGCCGGGATCGGCGTCGATGCACGCGCGTATCTCGCTCATGGCCTCCTTCTCGCTGTCCAGATACCCGCAGAAGTTGAAGAGGATGCTTTTACCGGCGTGGACGGCCGCCTGCGGCGCATAGGGCAGCAGACAGAACACGAGCACCGCCGCGCACAAGCGCTCCGCCGCTTTCTTTCCGGCCGCCATGGAGCGGACACCCTCGGCGCACACGGCGAAGCCCGGCACGAGCGCCGGGGTGAGGATAAGAAAATAATGCTTGTAGCTGTATCCGAGCACGGCGACCGCCGCGCCGAACACGCAGGAGTAAATGAGTACGAGCGCGCTGCCGAGCGGCAGGGCGCCTTTTTTCATCTGGCGCACGGCGAAGTATATCACGACCGGCACCATGGACACGCGGGCAAAATACATCAGCCAGTCCTTCGCCGTCTTGGCGGCGGCGCCGCCGGCGGCGTAGTGGAAGTTGTGAAGGAAGCTCGCATACATAAACCGGTCGAACGCGCCGATCCGCGCAAAATACAGAGCGAACGGCCCGATGACAAGCGCCGCGCCGCAGAGCACGAGCACGATGTGCAGCAGCAGCGCGCCGAATTTTTTCTCCCGGCAGAGCAGCACAGCGAATGCGAGCAGCACGCCGCAGACGATGGCGGCATTCGTCGCGCGCATCATGAAATTCACGCCGAAGCAGACGCCGTAGATCACGCTGTACCATTTCGGATGCCGGTACGCCGGAGCGCCGGTCTTGATAAACCGGAGCGAGAGCCACAGCGGCAGCAGAGAAAACACGAGCGACCATTCCTCGGTCATGTTCCCCTCGCCGACCGTGCCGCAGTAGAGGAACAGCAGCACAAGCACCGAAAGCCACGCCGTCCCCCTTCCGGTGAATAGGCGCGCCGTCCGGTAAGAAAGCTCAAAGGCGAACGTCATGAATACGACCTGCAATATCCAAAGACCCGTGCGCCCGCCGAGCAGATAGCCGAGGGCGTTGAAATAAAAGATCATCGGCCCCTTGTTGTCGTAAAGATCAAGATAGAGCCGCAGCCCGTGCGTGATGCCCTTACCGAACGACATGAACACCGCGGAATCGTAGCCGTAGTAAGCGTTGAGCGGCGTCGTGTAGGGAGAGGCGAACAGCATGAACACCGCGCTGAAGCACAGCAGCACGCCAAGACGCGGCAGCGATCTTTCGTCCAGATATTTTCCAAGCTTTTTCATAATTACTCCTTGTATTTACCGGAACGGGTCGGTATCGTCGTACTGGCTCGGCTGGTTGGTATACGGATTGATATAGACATGGTTGCTGTCGTCGTCAAGATAGTACATATGCAGCGCGTCGCGCATATTGAAATACTCCTCCGAGCCGTTGCGCCAGCCCTGCGAAACGCAGTCAGTCGTATAGATGACCTGCACCTGCGTATCCGGCAGCGCCGCCTTGAGCGCCTCGATCTGATCGTCGCGGTACATGTTGTAGCTGATCCAGAGCCTTTCGAGCCACGTCATGTGCATGAGCGTGTCCAGATCGGCCTCCGCGTCGCGCACGCGCTTGTAGGTGATGTTCAGATGGCGCAGATTCGTCAGCTCCCGGAGCGGCGTTATGTCCGAGGTGTTCGTCCAGAACATTTCGAGCATCACAAGGTTCTTGAGATATTTCAGCGCGGGCAGCGATTCATACTGGCTGTTGCTCACGACAAGATACCGGAGATCCGGGAAGTTTTCAAACATGTCGGGATCGTCGTAAAACTTCTGATGGCCGAGATCGATGGCGATCATATCGCGGCAGTATCGGAGAGCGGCAAAGGAATGGTTATCCTCCGGGAATTCATAATCGTTGTTGTATACTGTGAAATACGTCCGGTCCGTGCGAAGGCCCCAACGGCGGACCTGCACCATCCACACGAACTGCACGTCCTCGTGCCGGAGATCGATCGCATCCATATCCTCGTCCGATATGCCGCAGCGCAGCATCACGACCTTTTTAAGCTTTGGCAGATAGGGAAGCATGGTCTCAATCTGCGCCGCGTCCTCCACGGTGAGAGGGACATCCGAAAAATCGATCTCCTCGGCGGCGGTCGAGAATCTCACGCCAAAGAGCTGCGTTTCCCATTCGGTAAGAAGATTTGGGTGCGCCGCAGAAAAATCACGCAGCATGTGTTCGGAAAGACCGCAGTCCGTGAGCTTGACGCTCTCCGCGTTTGAAAAAAGCGGTAGCGCCGCAGAAAGCTCGGAGAGATCCTCTTCTGTGAGCGGCGTGCCGGTAAAATCGAGCGCCGTGACATTGCTGGGTATAGTGCGGCCTGCGAGCGTCACGTCCCAGGAAAAGAGCATGGACGGAAATTCTTCTGTAAGGGCGAGCTGATCGGCAGGCGAAAGCGTGCTGTCCGTGAGAACGAGCGTTCGGAGCTTCGGCAAACGGGTAATCGCGGTGCGGAGCATGTCCGCCGAAGCGTCTTGAACCGCAATGCTCTCGCTCTCCCCGTCGAAGCATTTCTCGCCGAGAGGGACTGTCCAGTGTACCCGCACTTCGGGCAAGGCATTTTGCAGCGCGAGAATGGCGGAAAAATCGCTGCAGGCGCTCACATCAGCTTCTTTGAGATTTTTCAGCCGTGCAAAAGACGGAATGTCCTCCGTGGTGAAATCCGCCGTTACGATGCTTTCGCTCTCTCCGTCGAAGCTCTTTCCGCCGACGGTGACGTCCCAGAGAACGTGCGCGTCCGGAAACCTGCTTTCTATCGTCCGCAGCTTTTCCTCGCTTATCTCCCGTCCGCGCAGGTCGATGGTATCGGCGCTGCGCGCTGTGACGGTTCCGTCGACAAAGGTATACTTCCAGAAAAACCAACCGACTGCTGCAAGCAGCAGTATCACCACAGGAAGGAGCCAATACAGCCTCTTTTTTTCTTTCACGGTATCTCCCTTCATTTAGCGGATCTTCTGCGGCTCTTCCACGTTTGTTTCGGATACAATGTAATGCGGACGATGCTTTGTCTCCATATAGGTTTTGGCAATGTACTGCCCCATAACGCCGAGAAAGAACGTCTGCATTCCGCCGATGAAAATAATGACGCAGATCGTGGACGCCCAGCCCGCTACCGGATCGCCGAAGACGGCACGCCGAACGACCAGAAAGATCAGCACGAGGATTGAGATTGCCACCATACCCATACCGAACCAGAACATAGCGCTCAGCGGAGTTTGCGAAAAGTTGATAATGCCGTCCACCGCGTACTTAAAAAGTTTCCAGAAACTCCATTTTGTCTGCCCAGCGACGCGCTCAACGTTTTCATACGGCAACCAGTATGTACGAAAGCCTACCCAGCCGAAAATACCCTTGGAAAAGCGATTATATTCGCTCATGGATAAAATGGCGTCGACCATTTCCCGGCGCATCAAACGAAAATCGCGTGCGCCGTCTACAACATCGGCGTCGGAGATCCGGTTGATAAGCTTATAAAACTGCCGGGCGAACCAGCTTCGGAGCGGCGGTTCGCCCGCACGGTCAACGCGGCGTGTAGCCACGCTGTCATATTCACCAGTACGGAGGATCTCCAGCATTTGGGGAAGAAGGGACGGAGGATCCTGCATATCCGCATCCATCACCGCCACATAATCTCCCTTGGCGTTGCAGAAACCGGCAAACATAGCGCTTTCCTTACCGAAGTTGCGGGAAAAGGAAAGATATCTCACGCATGCATCCGTTTCAGATAGCTCTTTGAGAATAGAAAGCGTCCCATCCTTTGATCCGTCGTTCACAAAGAGCAATTCGTACGCTTCATTCATGGAAGAAAGAACCGCGCTGCATTCTTGATAGAATATCGGGAGAGCCTCCTCTTCGTTGTAGCAAGGAACAATAATCGATATCATTCTTCTTCTTCCTTTCTTATGTGGCTTTCTTTTTCTGCAGGCATACCGGCCTTTCTGAGTGTCGCCGTTAAAAAAAAGATCTTCCTCCGTCACTATATTTTTATTGCCAAGCGCGATTTTGTCTGCGGAAATATCGTTTTTCGTCAGAATTTCTTCGATGACTTCCTTCCAAGTCTTATCTTGGAATTGTCCTTCGCCGGGCACAGTTTCGTTGTCCGAGGCAAGCGGCTTCTGCACGAGAAAGAGCATTTTAGAGAAGCAGCAAAACACACAAATCCTCATTGCCGGAGTTGCTTTTTGGGCACCATTGTTTGTGCAGATGACCTTTTTTATCCTATAATAAATAGCATGGATAGTCAATAGATGCATTTTAAATACAATTAGAATACGATATATGGTATATAATTAAAATATATTATAATACATTATATAATAATATATCTTTACACAATTGTGGATAAGTGATATAATTTTATAATGCTGATAATAGTGTCTCCGGGCACTTTACGGATCATAAGGAGAGAGAGAAAGAATGAATTCCCTCAACGACATATGGAACAGCGTTCTTGCCGTTCTCGGGCAGAATCTGACCGCCACGGCGCTGAACACCTGGTTTGACGACTGCACGCCGGTCGAGATCGTGAATAACCGGCTCGTCATCCACACCCCCACGGAGTTCAAGCGCGACATTATCCAGTCCCGCTTTGCCCAGACGATCATCGATGCGCTCAGCGACCTTTTCTCCGCCGAGTTCAAGCTGACGATCCTCGCCGGGGACGAGCTGGACAGCTACATCTCCGAAACGAAAACGGACGATACGCTCCCGGAGGTCGCGGGCTTCACGTTCGATAACTTCGTCGTGGGACCGTCGAACAAATACGCCCACGCCGCGGCCATCGCCGTGGCGGAAAATCCCGGCAAGCTCTATAACCCGCTTTTCATTTACGGCAACTCCGGGCTCGGCAAAACGCACCTTCTTCTCGCCATCGGCAGCGCGATCCACGCGAAAAATCCGAAGGCGAAGATCGTATACGTCAAGGGCGACGATTTCACGAACGATCTCGTCCACGCAATCCAGGTCGGCGGCGGCGAGGATCTGCGCGCCAAATACCGCAGCGCCGATCTTCTTTTGATGGACGATATCCAGTTCATCGCCGGCAAGCAGCAGACGCAGGAGGAGTTCTTCCACACGTTCAACACGCTCTATGAAGCGGGAAAGCAGATCGTCGTCACGTCCGACCGCCCGCCGATGGAGATGAACAAGCTGGAAGACCGTATCCGCACGCGGCTCGAATGGGGCCTTATGGCGGACGTGCAGCCGCCGGATCTCGAAACGCGCATGGCCATCACGCGCAACAAGGCCGCGCAGTTCGGCGTCGTGCTGCCGGACGAAGTTGTAACGTTCATCGGCGAGACGGTCACATCCAATATCCGCCAGCTTGAGGGCGTGGTGAAAAAGCTCACCGCCTACCGCGATCTTCTGGAGGACGATATCACCGTTTCAAGCGTCCGCCGCGCCATCAAGGACGTGATCCGCGTCGGAACCTATGTCCCCACGCCGAACGTCATCATCGCGGAAACGGCGCGGTACTTCTCCGTTTCGGAGGAGGCACTGCGCGGGCAGTCCCGCCAGAAGAACACCGCCACGGCGCGGCAGGTCGCCATGTATCTCTGCCGGAATCTCACGAACATGGCGCTCACCGATATCGGCGCGCAGTTTGAGGGCCGAAACCACGCCACGGTGCTCGCCTCGATCCGCAAGATCGAAGACATGATGCAGGCCAGCCAGGAGTTTGCCATGGTCATCCGCGACGTTACCTACAATATCAATTCCAAGGCATAACGGCAAAAATAAAGTTTTCCACAAGATGTATGTGGAAAAACTGTTTATAAATGTTCAAAACTTTTTTGTTCCGTCCCGATGTGGAAACTGTGGAAAATTACCCCTGAAGTTTTCCACATTCAAAATCCTTGATTTTCAAGGCATTCACGGAGTTTTCCACAAGTTTTTGCTCTACTGATACTCGCTTCTAAAAAATATTCTATCTTTCTTTCTGGAAGAAACGGAGGAATCGCCATGAAATTCACCTGTGAAAAATATCTGCTCAGTCTCGCCGTCGCCACCGCGGGCCGCGCCGCCGCATCCAAAAGCCCGATCCCGGCAATGGAGGGCCTGCTCATCGAGGCCGGACACAACGTCCGCGTCACGGGCTATGATCTCAAAAAGGGCATTTATACGACGTTTGAGGCGGACGTGTCCGCGCCTGGCAGCGTGGTGATCAACGCCAAGCTCTTCGGCGACATCGTGCGCAAGCTGCCGGACGGCATCGTTTCGGTCTGCTCGGACGAGAATAACGCCGTGAACATCGCCTGCGGCAACGCCGATTACAATATTTCCGGCACGGCGTCGGACGATTTCCCCGACCTTCCGTCGCTCGACTACTGCAGCAATCTCTCCCTGCCGCAGGATACGATGGCGCGCATGATCGCCGAAACGAGCTTCGCCATCTCCACAAACGAGTCCCGCCCGGTGTACACCGGCGCGCTCATCGAGGTCGATGACAACACTATGACCATGGTCGCCGTAGACGGCTACCGCATGGCGCTCCGCCGCGAGCCGGTGGAGACGTGCGATGTGGAAAGTCTTAAATTCATCGTGCCGGGCGCTGCTCTCTCCGATCTCGAGAAGATCTGCATGAGTCCCGAGGAGCCGGTGAAGATCGCCGTCGGCAGCAAGCACGTTTCGTTCTCCGTGGGCGATACGGTGCTCATCTCCCGCCGTCTGGAAGGCGAATTTCTGAACTTCCGCAAGACCGTTCCCGGCGATTTTCCCATCCAGCTCAAGGCGCAGCGCGCCGATCTCATCCGCTGCACGGACCGCGTGAGCCTCATCATCGACGACCGCACGAAAAACCCGCTCCGGTGCGTGTTCGGGGAAAACATGCTCACCATCACCTGCGCCACGCCGCTCGGCCGCGCGGAGGACTGCTGCCCGCTCGAGGGCGACGGCGGCGGCATGATCGTCGGCTTCAACAACAGCTATCTCATGGACGCTTTCAAGGCCGCGCCCGCCGACACGCTGCGCATCAACATCGTGAACGGCAGCGCCCCCTGCATCATCACGCCGGAGGACGGCGGCGACAGCTTTCTTTACATGATTCTGCCCGTGCGTCTGCGCGCGGAAGGCTGATGCGCGTCGATGCGGTGCAGACGGAAAATTTTCGTCTGCTGCAGGGCGGCCGGTGCGAATTTTCGCCGGGCGTGAACGTCATCGCGGGCGCGAACGCGCAGGGAAAAACGACGCTTCTCGAAGCGGTATATATGCTCACCGGCGCCAAGAGCTTCCGCACGTATTATGATAAGGAGCTCATCGCCTTTGAAAAGGACGAGGCGGCGGTGCGCGGAGAGTATTTCGCGTCCGAGAGAGAGCAGCGCATGGAGATATTGCTCCGCCGCGGCCGGACGCGCACAATGAAGCGCAACGGCGTGAAGCTCTCGGCGGGGGAAACGGAGCAGTGTCTGAAAGCGATTCTCTTCTCCCCGGACGATCTCGCCATGATCCGCGGCGCGGCTTCGCTCCGGCGGCGGATGCTCGATGCCGCCATCACGCAGCTCCGCCCCGGCTACGGCGCGCTCATCGCCGAATACCGGCGCCTGCAGGAAAATAAAACGCGCATTCTGCGCGACTGGCGGGAAAAGCCCTCGCTTCTCGATACGCTGGACGTATTCTCGGACGGAATGTGTATGTGCTCGGCGAAGATCATCCGTTACCGCGCGTCGTTTGCAAGACGGCTCGCCGAGACCGCGCGAAGCGTGCAGAGCGAATTTTCCCGCGGCACGGAAGATCTCACGCTCACCTACACCACCGTTTCTGCCGTGGAAGACCCCGCGGCGGCGGAGCGGGAGATATACGAGGCGGTCTCCGAACGGCAGCGCCAGCTGCGCGGCGCGGAGATCGAGAGCGGTCTCTGTCTCGTTGGCGCGCATAAGGACGATCTTCTGATCACCATCAACGGCGCGGACGCGCGGAGCTATGCCTCCCAGGGACAGACACGCACGGCGGCGCTCTCCTTAAAGCTCGCCGAGCGGGAGATATTCCTCGCCGAGACCGGCGAGACGCCGGTGCTGCTGCTCGATGACGTTTTGTCTGAGCTCGACAGCGCCCGGCAGGAGTTTGTTTTGAACCGCATCGGCGGCGGACAGACGCTCGTGAGCTGCTGCGAGGCGGCGAGCGTAGAGCGCATGACGGGCGGTCGCGTACTTTATATGGACAAAGGACGGGTAAACGAAGTATGTACCTCCATTTAGGCGCGGAAACGGTCGTGCGGACCGACAGCATCGTCGCCTTGTGCGATCTCGATAACGCCAGCTCCTCGCACATCACGCGGGAAGCTCTCCGCGCCGCGGAGAAGGCGGGCAAGGTCGTGAACGTGGCGGACGATCTCCCCAAATCGTTCGTCGTCTGCCGGGAGAACGGAAAGACCCGGATCTATCTATCGCAGCTCAACACCGCGACGCTTTTGAAGCGTGCGGAGAATATATCCTTTGATTAAACTCATGGAGGAACACCCATGTCGGAAAATACACCAGTCAATCCCAATTCCTATGACGCCAGTCAGATCCAGGTCCTTGAAGGTCTGGAAGCGGTGCGTATGCGCCCGGGTATGTACATCGGCTCGACGAGCACGAGCGGTCTGCATCACCTTGTATACGAGATCGTGGATAACGCCATCGACGAGGCGCTCGCGGGCTTCTGCACGCATATCGAAGTCTCCATCGAAGACGGCGAGAGCATCTGCGTGACCGATAACGGCCGCGGCATCCCCGTGGACATTCAGGAGCAGACGGGCAAGCCCGCGCTCGAGGTCGTCTATACGGTGCTGCACGCGGGCGGCAAGTTCGGCGGCGGGGGCTACAAGGTCTCCGGCGGTCTGCACGGCGTCGGCGCGAGCGTGGTGAACGCGCTCTCGGACTGGCTTGAAGTGCGCGTATTCAAAAACGGCAATATCTATGAGATGAAATTCTCCCGCGGCCATATCACGCAGGAGATGAAGATCGTCGGCAAGACCGACAAACACGGCACGCAGGTGCGCTTCCATCCCGATCCCGAGATGTTTGACGACACGGTCTATAACTATGGCGTGCTCTTCAAGCGCATGCGTGAGCAGGCGTTTCTGAACGCCGGTCTCACCATCATCATGGAGGACAAGCGCCCCGAGCAGGAGCAGCGGCAGGAGCTGTGCTACGAGGGCGGCATCCGCGAGTTTGTCACCGAGCTCAACCGCCACAAAACGCCGGTGCACGAGAACGTCATTTATATGTCCGGCGAGCGGGACACCTCCATGTGCGAGATCGCCATGCAGTGGAACGACGGCTACGATGAGCGCATCGAGTCCTTCGCCAACAACATTCTCACGCCCGAGGGCGGCATGCACGAGACCGGCTTCCGCACGGCGCTCACCCGCGTGATCAACGCCTACGGCAAATCGAGAAAGATTTTGAAGGACGAGGAGACGCTCTCCGGCGAGGACTGCCGCGAGGGTCTCACCGCCGTCATTTCCGTCAAGCTCGAAAACCCGCAGTTTGAGGGCCAGACAAAATCCAAGCTCGGCAACAGCGACATCCGTACGATGGTGGACAGCGTTGTGAGCGACAAACTCGAGCAGTTCTTTGAGGAAAACCCCGCCGTTGCCAAGCAGATTTTGGAAAAAGGCATTTCCGCCTCCCGCGCGCGCGAGGCCGCGCGCAAGGCGCGCGACAGCGTCCGCCGCAAGACCGGGCTGGAGTCCGGCCAGATGCCGGATAAGCTGCAGGACTGCAACGAGCGCGACCCGTCCCTCTGCGAAATTTATATCGTCGAGGGCGACAGCGCCGCGGGCAGCGCCATTCAGGGGCGCGACTCCCGCTTCCAGGCCATTCTCGCCATGTGGGGCAAGATGCTCAACGTCGAGAAGGCGCGCGTCGATAAGATCTACGGCAACGACAAGCTCTATCCGCTGATCGTCGCGCTCGGCGCGGGCATCGGCAATGAGTTCAACATCGATAAGCTCCGCTATCACAAGATCGTCATCATGGCCGATGCCGATGTGGACGGCTCGCACATCCGGACGCTTTTGCTCACGTTCTTCTTCCGGTATATGCGGCCGCTCATCGAAAACGGCTATGTCTATTCTGCCGTGCCGCCGCTCTTCAAGCTGAGCCGCGGCAAGCAGCAGCGCGTGGCGTACTCCGACGAAGAGCGCGACGCGATCTCCCGCGAGCTGCGCGGCGACAACCCGGACGCGAAGGTGGACATCTCCCGCTTCAAAGGTCTCGGCGAGATGGACCCGCACGAGCTCTGGGAAACGACGATGGATCCCGAGCGCCGGACGCTCCGCCGCATCACGCTCGAGGACGCGCAGCGCGCCGATGAGATATTTACCGTTCTCATGGGTGACGAGGTCGAGCCGCGCCGCGCGTGGATCGAGACCAAGGCGCGCTACGTCGTCAATCTGGATTATTAAGGAGGCGGCATAATGGCACACAAACGCGATTATAAGCCGGAAGATATTGCCTTCCCCGAACAGCATATCGTTTCCTCCGAGCTCGTCTCGGAAATGGAAAAGAGCTATATTGAATACGCCATGTCCGTCATCGTCGGGCGCGCTCTGCCCGACGTGCGCGATGGGCTCAAGCCCGTCCACCGCCGTATTCTGTACGCGATGTATGAGGACGGCCTCACGCGCGATAAGCCCTACCGCAAGTGCGCCACCGCCGTCGGCGACGTGCTCGGCCGGTATCACCCCCACGGCGACGCTTCGGTGTACGACGCGCTCGTCCGCATGGCGCAGGACTTCTCGCTGCGCTACCCGCTCATTGACGGCCACGGCAACTTCGGCGACGTGGACGGCAACCCCCCGGCGGCCTACCGTTACACCGAGGCGCGTCTCGCCCGCATGGCGGACGAAATGCTCCGCGACATCGACAAGGACACCGTAGACTGGGACCCCAACTTTGACGAGACGAGAAAAGAGCCGCGCGTGCTCCCGAGCCGCATTCCGCAGCTTCTCGTGAACGGCTCCTCCGGTATCGCCGTCGGCATGGCAACGAACATCCCGCCGCACAACCTGCGCGAGGTCATCGGCGCGGCGGTCGAGGTGCTCGATAACCCGGACGCGACGCTCGACGATCTCATGCGCCATGTCCACGGCCCCGACTTCCCGACGAAGGGCATCATCATGGGCCGCGCCGGTATCCGCGCCGCCTACGCCACGGGCCGCGGCAAGGTCACCATCCGCGCGCGCACCGAGTTTGAAGAGCACGGACAGAACCGTGTCCGCATCATCGTCAACGAGCTGCCGTATCAGGTCAACAAGAAGATGCTCATCAAGAACATCGCAGAGCAGGTCAAGGATAAGCGGCTCGACGATATCTCCGATCTGCGCGACGAGTCTGACCGCAACGGCATGCGCATCGTCATCGAGCTCAAGCGCGACGCCAACCCCCAGGTGGCGCTCAACAAGCTCTTTGCCCAGACGCAGCTGCAAAGCACGTTTTCCATCATCAATCTGGCGCTCGTCGATAACCAGCGCCAGCCGAAGATCCTCTCCCTGCGCCACATTCTCGACGAGTATCTGACGTTCCAGGAAGAGGTCATCACGCGCCGCACGAAGTACGATCTCCGCAAGGCGCGCGAGCGCGCCCATCTGCTCGAAGGACTGCTCATCGCGCAGGACAACATCGACGAGGTCATCCATATCATCCGCACGAGCTACGATAACGCCAAGGAAAACCTCATGGCGCGCTTCGGGCTGGACGATGTGCAGGCGCAGGCCATTCTCGACATGCGTCTGAAGGCGCTGCAGGGACTGGACCGCGAGAAACTGCAGAATGAATATGACGAGCTGGAAAAGAAGATCGCGTATCTCGTCTCCCTGCTCGAGGATCCCGAAAAGCTCAAGGGCGTTCTGAAGGACGAGCTTCTCGCCATTGCCGACAAGTACGGCGACGACCGCAAGACCGAAATTCAGGATGTGGAAGACGAGATCGACATGGAAGATCTCATCGCCGAGGAAGAGTGCGTCTTCACGCTTTCGCACAACGGCTACATCAAGCGTACCCCCGCCGCCGAGTACCGCGCGCAGAGCCGCGGCGGAAAGGGCGTGCGCGGCATGGCCACGCGCGAGGAGGACTATGTGGAGAGCGTATTCACCGCCTCGACGCACGATTTTCTTCTCTTCTTCTCGAGCCGCGGGCAGGTGTACGTCCGCAAGGGCTACCAGATCCCCGAGGCCGGGCGCAGCGCGCGCGGCACGAACATCGTCAACATCCTGCCTCTCGAGCCGGAGGAGAAGATCTCCGCGATGCTCCGCGGCAAGGGCCTGCAGGAGGACGATTTCATCATGTTCTTCACGAAGAACGGCGTCACGAAGCGCATGTCGCAGCTCGAGCTGCGCAATGTCCGCAAAAACGGCATCCGCGCGCTCGACATCCGCGAGGGCGACGAGCTCGTACAGGCGCTCACGACGCACGGCAGCGAGAAGCTGCTCGTCGTAACGCGCGGCGGCATGGCCATCCGGTTCGACGAAAACGACGTCCGTCCGATGGGCCGCACGGCCGCCGGTGTGCGCGCCATCCGTCTCAAGGACGGCGACGAGGTCGTCGCGGCGGTACGCGCCACGGACGAGGACGCGGCGGTGCTCACCGTTACCGAGAACGGCTACGGCAAGCGCACCCGCATCGGCGAATACAGCGTGCAGAACCGCGGCGGTCAGGGTCTCAAGACCTACCAGATCACGCAGAAAACCGGCGAGATCGTCGGCGCGAAGAAGGTCACCGGCGAGGAGGATATCCTGCTCGTATCGGACGACGGCACGATCATCCGCATGGAGGCCGGCGGCATCTCGCTTCTCGGCCGCGCCACGCAGGGTGTGCGGCTCATGCGCCCGGCGGAGGGCGCGCACGTCGTCGCCATGGCGCGCACCGAGCGCGAAGCAAGCGAGGAAGAGACCGCCGAACCGGGCGAGAGCGCGGTAGAGATCACGGAGGAATAAATGGAAGCTCGTTCTCTTTTTATCATCGCCGTGCTGATCCTTGCGGCGCTGGTAAAAGCTTCGGTCAAAAATACCGCGCGCCGGGGCGGTAAAACGACCGGAAAACCGATCGGAAAGAACGGCGAGCGGATGGCGCAGGCGCAGGACGCGCCGCAGCGCAGTGTTCCTCCGCGGCGGTCTATGCCGCCGGATATGCCGGACGCGGCGTGCGTCGTATGCGACAATACCGGCGAGGATCACTTTGCCCACGACAAGGCGCAGCGCATCGCGCAGCTCGACACGTTTCTCAAAAACGGCATCATCGACAAGGCGGAGTACCGCACGCTGCGCGAGCGCTACGAGCGCGGACTATAAGCCATAAGAGAGAAAACCATTCAAACCATTCAGGGAGAAATATGAAGAATATTATTTTGTATACCGACGGGGCCTGCTCCGGCAATCCCGGCCCCGGCGGCTGGGCGTCCATCCTGCGCTACGGAGACAGCATCAAGGAGCTCTCCGGCGGCGAAAAGGACACGACGAACAACCGCATGGAGCTCACGGGCGTCATCGAAGGGCTCAAGGCGCTCAAAGAGCCGTGCGCCGTGGAGCTTTATTCCGACAGTCAGTATATCGTGAACGCCTTGAATAACGGGTGGCTGCGCGACTGGAAAAAGCGCGGCTGGAAGCGGCGCGACGGCGAGCTCAAAAACGCCGAGATGTGGCAGGAGCTGGACGGGCTTCTGCAGAAGCACCGCGTCACCGCCGTGTGGGTGCGCGGCCATGCCGACAACGAGTGGAACAACCGCTGCGACGCGCTCGCCGTCGCGGAGCGCGAAAAGCTCGCGTGAAGGCCGTGAAAAAAAAGAAAGACTTTACCCGGGGCAGTGTGCGGGTATTCTTTTCCTACTATACCCCGCACCGGAAGCTGCTGCTGCTCGATCTCGTAATGGCGGTCTTTGCGGTAGCGGCGGAGCTGGTGTTCCCGTATGCCACGCGCTACGCGCTCAACCGCCTGCTGCCGAACGGCCTCTACAAAGCCTTTTTCCTGCTGATGGCGGGACTTCTCGGCGCGTATCTGCTGCGCGCGCTCGCGCAGTATATCGTGACCGTGTACGGCCATGAGCTCGGCGTGCGCGTCGAGGCGGACATGCGCGAGGACATTTTTGCCAAGGTGCAGACGCTCTCGTTCGCCTTTTTCGATAAGCACCGCACCGGCAAGCTCATGTCCCGCATGACGACCGACCTTTTCGACATCACCGAGCTTGCCCACCACGGCCCGGAGACCGTGATCCAGGCATCGCTCACGATCGCCGGGGCGATCATCATCCTCGCCACGATCCGCTGGGAGCTGGCGCTGATATTGTTTCTTCTGCTGCCGGTGCTGCTCGCGGTCGTGATGCGGCTCCGGGCGCGCAGTCTGGACGTGAAGCGCGAGACCGCCGAGATCAACACCGCTGTGGAGGCGGGCGTTTCCGGCCTCCGCACCGTCAAGGCGTTTGCCAACGAGCAGGACGCCATGGACAAGTTCCGCACGTCCAACGAGAAATTCAAAAAGGTCAAAAAAAGCTATTACCGCATTTTCGGCGTGTTCAACGCCTCGACCGAGTTTGCCATGGCGCTCATGCAGCTCGTAACGCTCGCCGCCGGCGGAGTGTTCATTATGCAGGGCAAAATGGACGCGGTCGATCTCATCACGTTTTCGCTGTACGTTTCGGTGTTCATGGCGCCGATCCGGAAGCTCACGCAGTTCGTTGAGCAGTTCCAGAAGGGAAGCTCCGGCTTCCTGCGGTTTCTGGAAATCATGCGCGCCGAGCCGGACGTGAAGGACGCGCCGGACGCGAAGGAGCTTGAAAACGTAAAAGGCGGCGTGGAGTACCGGGACGTGTCGTTCCACTATCAGAACGGCGAAGAGGTGCTGCGCCATGTGGATCTCACGATCGCGCCGGGCGAAACGCTCGCGCTCGTGGGCCCGTCGGGAAGCGGCAAGACGACGCTGGCCCGGGCGCTGTCCCGTCTGCTGGAGGAGGACGCGGCTGTGGCGGGTGAGG
>ENA-ORRA01001091-ORRA01001091.1-human-gut-metagenome-genome-assembly--contig:-NODE-1091-length-19976-cov-8.068822_pt1 | contig 19976 bp, 20 predicted proteins | sample MGYA00242169_ERZ509122 | MGnify/ENA primary metagenome ERZ509122 (study PRJEB26280, sample SAMEA2338650) | human gut metagenome | biome: human gut; feature: human-associated habitat; material: faeces...
GTCAGCGAGCTGATCCAGAGCCGCTCGAAGGGCGTGGCGCAACCGATGTACTCGTACAGGTAGCGGAAGATCAGCTCACCCTCGCGCCCCGCGTCCGTCGCCACGATGATGCTTTCGCTCTCGCGGAACAGGCGGGCGATGACTTTGATTTGAGCCGCCACGTCGCTGTCGGGCTTGTAGCCTTTCTCGGTCTTGACCTGACGGGAAATCAGTTTGAAAACCGGAGGGATGATGGGCAGGTTGTCGGGGTGGAAACCCTGGATGCCGTAACCGTCCGGCAGGGCGGGCTGCACGAGGTGGCCGAAAGCCCATGTCACGTTGTAGCCGTTTCCGGTCAGGTAGCCGACCTCCCGTTTGGTGGCCTTGACGATGCGGGCGATCTCCCGCGCCACGCTCGGTTTTTCTGCAATGATAGTTTTCATATTCGATTTATTTTATTGTGGATTTAGTGGGTGGGGCCGGAAGCCCCGGTTCATTCGTCGTTCGTTTCTGACGCCGTATCGTCCTGCGGATGCAGACGGCGCAGGATTTTCCGGTCGTAATAGATATGATACCCCTCGGGGGTATAGTATTGTTCGTTATCTTCTTCGATGGCACGCCAATCGACACGCCGCAGGGCGCAGCCGCCTATGCCGTAGGCGAGGCAGAAGAACAGGAGAAGGACAAAGGCCGCCATAGCTACATCTTCATTCGGGGTCTGTTCGTGTTCTGCTGCCTGCGCTGCTGTTCCTCGTTGGCGGGTGCGGTCTGTCCCCGTTGCAGCGGCTCGCCCACGTGTTTGGTCGCCTCGTGGGTCTTGCCCTCCGAGTTGACCGCTACCTGCACGCGGGAGGCGTTGTCGGGCATGATTTCATGGATTTGCCCCTCTTCCGGTCGCTTGCGGGAGAAATCGTATTTGCCGCGTTCATGGTTGGGGCGCACGTAGGCATTGAACGGCTTTCCCTTCCTGTCGATAAGCCCCTCCATATAGACCCATTTGTTCTGCTCCCAGCCTTTCCTGATCTCGTCGGTAACCGGCCTTTGGAGCAGGGTGCTGCCGATACGCAGTTTGCGCGGTTGCTCCTGTTTCTCGCCGCCCGCCGTCTGCGTCCGTTCCTGACGCTGCTCCTTTTTCCTCTCGCCGAAATGAAAGTCCAGGCCACGCCTGTCGGCGTTGATCTGGATCGTGGCGTTGAACACTTTGCCGTTGTTCTTCGAGGTCATGCCCTCCACGTACACGCCCTCGCCCCTGGCAAGCGCCGCCTGCTGCTTGTCGTCCAACGCCGCGCCCAGCACCTCTTGGGGAATGTTGATGTCCCTGACCGGAACGGACACCGTTTCGTTGGTTATACGGTCGATGCTGATAAACGAGGGGAGCAGCTCGCCCGTTGCCGGATCGACGACCTCCGCCACACGTCCGAGATTGCCCGTCTTTTTCAGGTTGTCCCGATCCTCCGCCGTGAACTTGACATTCAGGTATTCGTCATAATTCGGCGCACGGCGTATCGGATGCGGCACGAGCGATACCGTACCGTCGGGATTCTCCCGCAGCGACAGACGTGCCTGCATCGCAACGCGGATACCCCCGATTTCAGGGTTGCAGCCGATAAGGCGCGACTTGCCGCAGTTGCGCATCCGTTCCAGATCGCCCGACCGCTCCAATGCCACAAGGTCGATACCCCAGCGTTCGGCGACCTCCGTGCGGTCGAGACGGCTGTCGTCGATAGGCTTGTATCCCTCCTCGGCGGGTGTCTGCTGCGGTTGCACCTGCTGTCGTTCCGGTTCGATGGTCTGGCTCTCGGAATCGGGTTCCTGCCGTTTTTCAGCGGCATCCGGTGTCTCCTGCCGCATCTGTTCGGCCTGCTGCTCGTACTTGGCCGTATCGACACGGTGGGCGTCGAGGACTTCCTTGTATTCGTCCGGCTTTTTCAGCATCTCCTTCATGACCGTGAGCACGTTTTCGATGCCTTCCGCCGCTACACGGTAGAACGAGAACCGCTTGGGGTCTCTGCATTGCCGGAAGAAGTTGGAGAAGAAGTTGTCCAGCACGTCGCCATGACGGTCGAAGCGCAGGAACTCCCGTTCGTGTTCCGGTTTGGTGGCTCTCATGTTCGGCGTGCCGTCGCGTTTCAACCCCGCGACGACGCCGATCTCGCCCGTCTGCTCGTCCTTGACGACCAGAACGTCCTGTTCTTTTTTCCTTTGTTCCATAATCGTTTGATATTTAATCGCATCTTGATTGATGTGCCACGAATTTAGCGGTCTCGGAGGCTGCGGCAATGGCTCGCGCACGGCGTGGCAACTTGTGGCGTCCGTTTGGCAGCCTTTGGCGTTCAACGTTCCCTCCTGTCCACCTTGCGGCAGCCCTCGAACTCGTCGAAATGGTTTTTCAGGAACTCCTGCACGTCCGATTCCTTGTAGTAGATTTTATGCCATAGCATCTGGTAGCGCAGCGTGCCGGAACTGCGGTAGCGTTGCAGCGACCGTTTGCTCGCCTGCAGGAGCTGGCACAAGTCCTGATTGTCCAGCAGCCGTTCGCCGTCCAGATATTTCACCTCCTTGATCTCCTTGCCCGCGAGCTTCGAGAGCATCTGCTCGTGGCGGTCGAAACGCTCCATGATCTTCGACATCCACAACTCGAATGTTTCCGTTTCCAGCAGTCCCATACGCTTACCCTTTCTTCTTTTGGCTGCCCGTGCGGAGCAGATAATTACGTCTGAAATCTTCCAGCCTTTGCGGGTCGCATTCGACGACCGATTCCTCGACCATACGGGCTACCTCTGAAAAATGATAGCGGCACGCACCCCTGAAAATCGCATAGCGGATGCGCTTGCCGTCCCGAAGGCGTTGGAGCGTGCGGCGGCTGATACCCAGTAGCGACATGACCTCCTCGTTGCACAGCCATACGTCCGCGTCGGGTTTCTTCTTCTCCCGTTCGCTGTCGCGGACATATCCGGCTATCTTATCTATTTTTTCCACCAGTTCCTTATAGGCGGAACTTTCCATCGTGATGATTTCCATAACCTTTACTTTTTGTTCCACGGGCAAAGGTGGCGTATCTCCGCAAGGTGCTTTCCATAGTCGGTACCGACTATGGAAAGATTTTATGTGCGAAGGGGTGGCATGGGGGAAGCCAGAGAGTGCCAAACCGACGCCACAAGCTGCCAGAAGTCCCGAACAGTAGGCAGGTGCGGAAGGGATTGAGTAGATTTGCCGCAAATCTTAAAAATCGAAGGATATGGAAATAGTTATCGTAGAAAAGAAAACATTCGAGGCGTTGCTCGCCGCTGCGGAGACGCTCGCGGGAAAGGTCGGGGAATTGTGCTGCCGTTGCAGCGACAGGCGGGAAAGAAAATGGCTCGACGGGCAGGAGGTCTGCCGCCTGATGCGCATAAGCCCGCGAACCTTGCAGACCTTGCGCGACAACCGGGTGATCGCCTTCGCGCAGGTGAACCGCAAGTTCTATTACAGGCCGGAGGAGGTGGAGCGGCTGTTGAAAGAGGCGGCCTTATTGCAATCCGGGCAGGAGGATACCTGACCGGAAACACAAACCCACTAAATCCACAGATAATATGTATAATGACCGAGTGATTATGGCAGACGACGGGCGTATCGCCTCGTTGCTGCACGCCCTGAAAAAAGGGACGAAAGACGCGGAGCGGCTCATGGAGAGCTTCCGGCCTCCGTTCGCGGGAGAGAGATACCTCACGGACAAGGAGGTGATCTCCCTGCTGAAAGTGAGCCGACGAACCTTGCAGGAATACCGTACCGGGCGCAAGATTCCCTATATCGTGTTCGGTGGCAAAGTCCTCTATCGGGAGACCGACATCGAGAAGCTCCTGATGGACAATTACCGCAAGGCCATTCCGTAAAACGAACGGCGGACAAGCCCGAAAGCCTGTCCGCCGTTTTTCAATTTAAGCTCCCCTCCGTGTACCGGAGGACAATCGGGGGCGACATCCGCACGGGTGTCGTCGCTTTGCGCACGATCCAACTGCGCAGCAATGCCGCAGGATACGTGTCCAGGCGGAACGCGAGGGCTATGACGACCTCCATGTTATACACGTCCGTGCTGTTGCCGCTGTCCAAGCGGACACACTTGCAGACGTCATAATCATTCAGGGCGTTTTCTTTGAGAATGGCTTTGATTCCTGCATAGACCGCCCCGACGGTCGTACCGAACAGTCCGACGAGTTCCGGCAGCGTCATCCATACCTCGCTGCCCGCTACGCGGATTGCTTTTCCTTCTATCTTGATTGTGTCCCTTTTCATATCTTCCTTATTTGAGTGGTTAATATCTTGTCGATTAAATGGCTACTCCCGCAAATTCCTCGATGGAGTTTAATTGTGCCGCGAGGGCGGTCATGTCCTTCTTGACTTTCTCTTTCGTGATTTTGGCGTAAATCTGCGTCGTGCGGATATTTTTGTGTCCCAAAATCGAGCTGACCGTCTCAATCGGCACGTTGTTCGACAGGCAGACAGTCGTGGCCATCGTGTGCCGTCCGATATGCCACGTGACCTCCTTGTCTATACCGCACAATTTCATAATCTTTTTGATGGTTCCCAGAATCGTGCGGTACTTGGGTACGGGGAATATCTTGCCGCCTTCACCTATTCCTTTGTATTTCTCGTAGATCATCTTGGGAATGTCGAGCAACTGTACTTCCGACAAGACCGTCGTTTTCTGGCGGGAGATATGAATCCACTCGTGATCGTCGAAATACGTGCGGATGTTGTCCTCCGAGAGGTTATACAGCTCGCAGTAGGACAACCCCGTGAAGCAGCAGAACACGAACAGGTCGCGCACGAGTTCGAGCTTGGGTTTCGTGAAGCGCATATCCATCAACCGTTTCAACTCCTCGTTCGTCAGGAACGCACGCTCCGTTTCTTCCATGCTGATCTCGTGCTTGATGAATGGGTCGCGCAGAAGCCAGCCGTTTTCTATGGCGATGCTTATCATCTTGCGCAGAGGCATAAGGTACACCCAGACTGTGTTGTGGGTGCAATGGTTCTCCGTGCGGAGGTACAGCTCGAAATCGTTGATGAACGCGGGGGCGATCTCTTTCAACGCGATGTCGCTCACGTGGTATCGCGTTTCGAGAAACCGCTTCAGGTGGTCGTAAACGGTCAGGTACTTTTGTTGCGTGGATTTTGCCCGCATTCCGGCCTGCACCAGCTTGTCGAAATCGCTGTTGAACTGGTCGTAAACTTTCATCAGTGTCTCGTGGCGGTATTCCAGACCTAAAAAGGCGTTCTTGACCTTCTCCGCCGTGACGAAACCGTCCCGATCCACGATTTCACGGTAGTGGTTGTTGATTTTTACGCGAATGCCGTCGAGCATCTTGTTCGTTTCCTGCGCAGCGATGCTCCGACCAATCATGCGTCCCGTTTCGGTATTCCAGAGTGCCGGATCGACCGTCATCTTGCAACTGAACTGCGCGGGCTTACCCCCGTCGATGGTGATACGTCCCATAACGGGAACGGTACCGTCTTTTCTTACGTCCTTCCTTTTCAGGTAGAACAACACACAGAATGTACTCCTCATAACTCACATTTTTAATGGTACAAAATTATTAACTATGGAGCTATTCGTTGTTATGCAAATCGCAGCGTATCAACGCAAAAGAATCGTCCAACGCATTTTTTTGAGGGCGTGAATCGAAAATGTTTACCTTTGCTTACAGCAAAGGACGTTCAAATGGCAGCCCGTGTCCTCGTCATACCGTTTTATTAGCATTTTCAGCCGTGTGCACGATATGAAAAACGGTTATGACTTGGTAACGTAACTTCGGTTTCATTTGGCTTTTTCCCGGTTTCCGTTGGCGTTACCTTTTTTGCTGATACTTACCTAAAAGCCTTTTTTACAGCTCTGTCACCGTATTTTGCTCTTTTTCTATCCTCAACCGCATTTTTTCAGTTAAAGTAAGTACCATTTCTCCTACGTAGATGCCACTCTTTCCGGTGTGCAGCACGGGAACGCTCTTGCCGTCCGCATTCAGATAAACGGCAGGCTTTTCCATAAAAGTATGCGAATGTCCTCCCAAAATGACATCAATGCCACGCGTCTTGCCTACCAGGTTCTCGTCGGAAGCGCCTTCGGGATTTGCACTGCGGATACCCAAATGAGACATGCAAATCACAACCTCGCAATTCTCCTTCTCCCTGAGAAAGTCTGTCATTTCTTGGGCCACCTTTATCGGGTCGTTGTAGACAATGCCTATGCATTTATCCGCCTGCACCAGCCCTTCCATCTTAGGGGCCAGGCCGAAGATTCCGATTTTCACCCCTTCGCGCACCAAGGTGATATAAGGCTTCACCAGCCCTTCGAGTACCGTACCCGTCACGTCATAATTGGAACAGACCACGGGAAAATCCGCCATACGGAACAATTCCGCCATATTCTCAAGTCCGAAATCAAATTCATGATTACCTATCGTCATGGCATCATAGCCCATGAGGTTCATCATCTTGACCTCCAGCTCGCCTTTGAAAAAGTTATAATAAGGGGTGCCTTGCGAGATGTCTCCGCAATCCAGCAGCAACATATCCGGATGCTTGCCGCGAAACTGCTTTACAAAACCGGCACGGCGCACCACACCGCCCATCCCGGCATACTCGTCGGCAGCCTCGGCGCTGATGGGTTCTATACGGCTGTGCGTATCGCTGGTGTGCAGGATAAACAGTTGTTTTCCGGATTGGCCGGACGATACAGAATCGGCGGACACCAGGCAAAGGGGTTCTTCAGTAATGACACGCTCCTCTTGCTGTGCCGATGCGGGGAGCATGAAAAGCAGCAGGGCTGCCAAGGAATACATATGTTTCATAGAACTTCTGTTTTTTTAATGCTTACTCTTTAACGACCACTCTTCCCTCCATGCGCGAAGTCACCTTCTTGCCGGCTGCCGTCTGCTTCTCCACATACTTCATGAACAGACCACGCAGTGTAGCCCCATCCGGGCACTCCCTTTTATCCGCCTGCAGGAAAGCCGTCATTCCATCGTTTCCATCAGCCAGATAATCAATCGTGGCAACCGTATAGTCACGGTCATCCTCCACCGGCTTGCCGGCAATGGAAGCCTGGAGCAGCTTGCCATCCTTGCTGATTTCCAACTGTATACCACTCACCCCTTCACCAAGTCTCACCGCAATGTTTTCAAACAAGTGCTTCATGGCAGAGCCTTTCATCGTCAGCACACAGAGCGAATTCTCAAAAGGCAATATCTCATAGATGTTTTCGGTAGTGATGTCTCCTTCCGTCAGGGAGTTCCGGATTCCACCGATATTGATTAGCCCCATATCGGCCGGTTTGCCCAGCACTTCCACCGCAGCCTCACGCAGTACATCTGCAATCAGATTGGATAAAAGGCTTTCGGGCCGGAATCTGTCCATCGACATTTCTGCGGTTCCCACCACATGATACATAACGCTGTCCATCCGGGCCTTGTAAGGCGCCAGCAGAGCCACGGCTTCGGCATCCGGCTCGGCATCCCAGACAGAGTTCATGGGAATTCTGCCTCCCTCTACCTTGGTCACTTCGTAGGAAGAATGGCAGGAAACCAATAGAAGCGCAACCGCCAACACTGCCCCCGCAAGGAGACTGAAAGTTTGTTTCTTCATATTCATTTAGTTTTAAATTGCTACAAATATACTTTTCTTTTGCGACTGAGCCACACAATTAACCGATTATTTAGACTTGCGTTTAGCAGAATGAAACGCTCAAAAATCATCCCAACTGGCGAAAAAAAGCTTGAAGCACTTGTGTATCTGGCAAATAATTCGTTCCTTTGCACCGCTTTCGCGCAATCGCTGTCAGGACACCAAGAGAGAAGCCTGGTATGTTGCGTTGTAACGATGAAACAATTTAATAATAAAAACAATGGATTTAATTAAAATTGCAGAAGAAGCATTTGCTACCGGAAAACAGCACCCGAGCTTCAAGGCAGGTGACACTGTAACAGTAGCATATCGTATTGTCGAGGGTAACAAGGAACGTGTACAGCTGTACCGTGGTGTTGTTATCAAGATTGCCGGACATGGAGACAAGAAGCGTTTTACAGTACGTAAGATGTCAGGAACCATAGGCGTAGAACGTATTTTCCCGATTGAATCACCGGCTATCGACAGCATCGAAGTGAACAAGGTGGGTAAAGTTCGTCGCGCTAAACTGTACTACCTGCGCGCTCTTACCGGTAAGAAAGCAAGAATCAAAGAAAAAAGAGTTAACGGTTAATTCCAGACTCCTATTTCGAAATAAAAAAGGGAAACCGACATTGTCAGTTTCCCTTTTTTAGTGATATACACAGTAGGCATACACACCATGCGATACTCTACTGCTACTCCCTCATTCAAAACATTGTAAGCCTGCGCTCCTTTCCTTTCACATAAGCCTTCCTTCTTGCTGATATGTTAGTTTATCAGCGCCCAACGGCCGTGAGACGCTCTGCTAACGACCGTCAACAAGGTGCTTTATGGCCGTTAGGCGAACGCCTCACGGCCGTTAAACAGCTCTCATATGCATAGCTTGCCTATACTGAATACCTATCTTATCCATACCAAAAACCTGACTTCCACCTATTATCGCACGGGCTTTTACGAAGTTAATACCGTGTTTGCAGGAAACCAATAGCTTGTTTACACGATATTGGCAAATTGCCCCATATCCTATTAATTTATTGTACTACAAGACATTAATAGATTATTTGGCGTAAATTTAAGGTGGAAGCAAAAGTTGCTTCCACCTTTTCAAGTTGCTTCCACAGCATCCGCAACCCCGATGAATAAAGGGATACAGAGAATGGGTGGAAGTGTGGAAGCAACTTGTGACATAACTTTATTGCTGAGGAATATGTGCCACCAAAGAAAAAAAGGTGTGTCGAAACTCTCATAAACTAAAAATCACCCTCGCCACAGATAGGTGTAGCGAGGGTGACTTCGATAGAAGGGGAGTTTTGACATATCCCCTCCTTTATCAGTTTCCCTAATATTGATTACTTGATATCTCTCAGCTCCCAGCCCAACGCACTGGCACCCAGCACTGCAGCATCAGAGTCCTTCAACTCGGAAGCCAGCAACTTGGTCTTACCTTTGTAGATATTCAATACATTGTCGTCAATAGCTTTCTGGATAGGCTTGAAGATATAGTCTCCCGCTTTTGCCAGACCACCGAACAACACGATAGCTTCCGGACTGGAGAAAGCGATGAAGTCAGCCAAAGCCTCACCCAAGATGGTTCCGGTAAACTCAAAGATGTCTTGAGCAATCTTGTCACCCTTCACCGCTGCATCATACACATCCTTGGAAGTAATGTTTTCTGCCGGAATGTCGCGCAACAAACTCGGTTCGGTACTCTTGGTCAAGAACTCACGTGCAGAACGCGCCACACCCGTAGCCGAACAATAAGTTTCCAGACAGCCGTGACGTCCGCATCCGCAGAGACGTCCGTTTTCACGACGGATAATAGTATGTCCCAACTCTCCGGCAAAACCGTCATGGCCATATACCATCTGACCGTTAATAACGATACCGCTACCTACACCGGTGCCAAGAGTTATCATGATAAAGTCTTTCATACCACGAGCCGCACCGTAAGTCATTTCACCGATACCGGCAGCATTGGCGTCGTTTGTCAAAGCGGTAGGGATACCCAAGCGCTCTTCAAACATGGCAGCCAAAGGAATTACACCCTTCCAGGGAAGGTTCGGGGCAAACTCAATAGTACCGCTGTAATAGTTTCCGTTAGGAGCACCGATACCGATACCTTTTATCTTGTCTACTCCACCGTTGGCAATAATGAGCGGCAACAGATTCTTGCAAACTTCGTCTACGTAATCATTGACGTCCTCATAAGCTCCGGTTTTGATGGAACTGCTTGCAATAATAGTTCCGCGTGCGTCTACAATACCAAAGACGGTGTTTGTTCCGCCTATGTCAATGCCCACTACATAGGGCTTTTCCATGTTTGAATTCATGATATTACTTTTGTTTAAAGGGTTAGTTAATCACATTCATGGTTACAAAAATCACAAAGAAAAACGACACTGCAAAATCTTTTTTTAAAAAAGTTTGCAACTTTTGCAACTTTTCGTAGCATTGCTGCGTCTAATAGTGAAAATTAATAAGAGTAAAGCAATAAACAGGGAAAACAGTGATACAACTAAAAGACATTAACAAGACCTACAACAACGGAGCACCGCTGCATGTGCTCAAAGGTATCAACCTCGACATTCAGAAAGGCGAATTTGTTTCCATCATGGGCTCATCGGGTTCGGGAAAGTCCACTTTACTCAATATACTGGGTATTCTGGATAGTTACGACACGGGGGAATATTATCTGAACGGTACCCTCATCAAGAACCTCAGCGAAACGAAGGCAGCCGAGTACCGCAACCGTATGATTGGTTTCATCTTCCAGTCCTTCAATCTCATTTCCTTCAAGAATGCAGTGGAGAATGTGGCGCTTCCTCTCTTTTATCAAGGAGTGAGCCGCCGCAAACGTAATGCGCTGGCACTGGAATATCTGGACCGCCTGGGGCTGAAAGAGTGGGCACACCACATGCCAAATGAGATGTCCGGTGGACAGAAACAACGTGTAGCCATCGCCCGTGCCCTCATTACCCAACCGCAGATTATCCTTGCCGATGAACCTACCGGCGCGCTCGACAGCAAGACTTCCGTAGAGGTGATGCAGATTCTAAAGGAACTGCACGATACGGGCATGACCATCGTAGTCGTGACCCACGAAAGCGGTGTTGCCAACCAGACGGACAAGATTATCCATATCAAAGACGGTATCATAGGTAGCATCGAGACGAATCTGAACCACGATGCAAGCCCGTTCGGAAAAGACGGACTCATGAAATAATAAAGGAAGAGCCCCTCCCCCTTTAATTTTTAATTCTTAATTCTTAATTTTTAATTATCAATGATAGACCTTTGGCAAGAAATATACGGAACCATCAAACGCAACAAACTGCGTACATTCCTGACGGGCTTTGCCGTGGCATGGGGAATCTTCATGCTCATCGTGCTGCTCGGAGCCGGAAACGGTATCATACATGCCTTCGAGCAAAATGCGTCGGAGCGTGCCTTGAACTCTATCCGCATCTTCCCCGGCTGGACCACCAAGTCATACGACGGTCTGAAAGAAGGACGCCGCGTCCAACTGGACAACCGGGACATGGATGACACGGAGAAGCAATTCACCGAAAATGTCATCAGTGCCGGTGCCACCGTGCGTCAAAGTAATGTAAACGTCAGCTTCGGACAAGAATATATCAATATCTCTCTGCTGGGCGTATATCCCAACTACACCGAAGTGGAAACCGTGAAAACAGCGGACGGACGTTTCATCAACTACAACGACCTGAAAGACCGACGTAAAGTCATCATCCTCCATAAGAAATCTGCAGATATCCTTTTCGGAAAAACGCATACTGAACCCATCGGACAATTTGTCAATGCCAGTGGAGTGGCCTATCAAGTAGTAGGCCTCTACAATGACCAGGGAGACCGCGAGGCAAACGAAGCGTATATCCCCTTCTCCACCTTGCAGACCATCTATAATAAAGGAGACAAGCTGAATAACATCATCTTTACAACCAAGAACCTGCACAGCATAGAAAGTAACGAAGCCTTTGAAAAAGAATACCGCAAGGCTATTGCCACCAATCACCGCTTTGACCCCACAGATGAGAGCGCCATATGGATATGGAATCGTTTCACCAACTATCTGCAGACACAGAATGCAATGGGTATCCTCCGGACTGCAATCTGGGTTATCGGTATCTTTACACTGTTGAGTGGGATTGTCGGCGTGTCGAACATAATGCTGATTACCGTGAAAGAACGTACCCGGGAATTTGGTATCCGTAAGGCATTGGGAGCAAAACCTTTCTCCATCCTTTGGCTGATTATTGTGGAAAGCGTGACTATCACTACGCTATTCGGTTATATCGGTATGGTGGCAGGCATCGGGGTGACGGAATGGATGAACTCTGCTTTCGGTAGCCAGACGATGGATGCCGGCATGTTCCAGCAGACCATGTTCTCCGATCCCACCGTAGACCTCAGTATTGCTATCCAAGCTACCCTGACCCTTATCATAGCGGGTACGTTGGCTGGGTTCTTCCCGGCTAAGAAAGCGGTAAGTATCAGTCCTATTGAAGCACTTAGAGCAGATTAAAGATTATGAGAATAGACATAGATACGTGTGAGGAAATCCTCATCACAATAACAAGGAACAAAACGAGAAGCCTGCTTACGGCGTTCGGCGTATTCTGGGGTATCTTTATGCTGGTGGCGCTTATCGGTGGCGGCCAGGGCATGCAGGAAGAACTAAAATCCCAGTTCGAAGGATTTGCAACCAACTCGGGCTTTATCGCTGCACAAAAGACAAGCGAGGCTTATAAAGGTTTTCGCAAAGGACGATGGTGGGATTTGGAGATGGAAGATGTAGACCGTGTACGCAATGTGGACGGTGTGGCGCTTGCCACGCCTTCCATTGCCTTATGGGGACAAGTGGCTGTCTACGGAGACAACAAGTACGACTGTAGTGTGAAAGGCTTGTATCCCGAATATGAACAGATAGAACATCAAGAGATGACCTATGGACGTTTCATCAATGATGTCGACATTAAAGAGTCGCGTAAAGTGTGTGTAATCGGCAAACGTGTTTATGAAAGCCTCTTCAAACCCGGTGAAGACCCCTGCGGCAAATATATCCGGGTAAATGGTATCTATTACCGGGTTATCGGAATGTGTTCATCCGAAGGCAATGTCAATATACAAGGGCAGGCCTCTGAAGCCATTACATTGCCTTTTTCCACCATGCAACAGACCTACAACCTCGGAAAGAAACTGCATGTAGTATGTTTCATCATGAAACCGGGAGTAAAAGTGAAAGACGTGCAGCCCGAAGTGGAACGTCTTGTAAAAGCAGCGCACTACATTGCTCCCGATGACAAACAAGCCGTCATGCTTCTGAATGCGGAAGCTATGTTCTCCATGATGGACAACCTGATGATTGGAGTGCGCTTTCTAATCTGGATGGTAGGTTTGGGGACGCTGTTTGCCGGAGCTATCGGCGTATCGAATATCATGATGGTAACCGTCAAGGAGCGCACAACGGAAATAGGCATACGCCGCGCCATAGGTGCCCGTCCTAAAGACATTCTGCAACAAATTCTTTCGGAAAGCATGGTGCTGACCACTATAGCGGGTATGGCAGGTATTTCTTTTGCCGTATTTGTACTGCAAATACTTGAAAAGGCCGCCAATGACCCTGGAGTTATCAAAACCCACTACCAGGTTTCATTCGGACTGGCTATCGGAACCTGCATCCTCCTCATCGCATTAGGAGTGCTTGCCGGACTGGCACCTGCCTATCGCGCCATGGCAATCAAGCCAATTGAAGCCATCAGGGATGAATAAACTTATAGAGAGACCACTAACCGTAAGCCATGAAATAATGGCTATATCAATCGTAAATAATTAAATCGTAAATATAAGATGAAAACAAAGAAGTTTCTGAAAATCGCATTATTGGTAGTAATTGCTGCCTTATTCATTTGGACATTCGTTTTTCTGTACCAGAAGTCCCAACCTAAAGTAACAGTATACGAAACGATAGTTCCGGAAGTGACAGACCTTGAAAAGACTACCGTAGCCACCGGCAAAGTGGAACCGAGAGATGAAGTCCTTATCAAGCCGCAGATTTCCGGTATCATTGCCGAAGTATACAAGGAAGCAGGACAAAGTGTGAAGCAAGGGGAAGTGCTTGCCAAAGTAAAGGTGATACCCGAACTGGGACAATTGAACTCTGCCGAAAGCCGCGTACGATTGGCGGAAATCAACGCTGCCCAAGCCGAAACGGATTTCGCCCGTACCCAGAAACTGTACAACGACAAGCTTATCAGCGCTGAAGAGTACGAAAAAGGGGAAGTAAGCGTGAAGCAGGCACGCGAGGAACTGCAGACAGCAAAAGATAACCTGGAAATTGTAAAGGAAGGCATCACCAAGAACAGCGCCTCTTTCAGTAGTACCCTGATCCGTTCCACCATTACCGGTCTGATTCTGGATGTACCCATCAAAGTCGGTAACTCGGTTATCATGAGTAACACTTTCAATGACGGAACCACCATCGCTACCGTTGCCAACATGAACGATTTGATTTTCCGCGGCAACATTGACGAAACGGAAGTGGGCCGTGTGCACGAAGGCATGCCGGTGAAACTAACAATCGGCGCCCTGCAGAATCTTTCGTTCGATGCCACACTGGAATACATATCTCCGAAGGGTGTGGAAGAAAACGGTGCCAACCAGTTTGAAATCAAAGCTGCCATTGCCGCACCGGACAGCGTACAGATACGTTCCGGCTATTCTGCCAACGCAGAAATCGTATTGGACCGTGCCCAGAAAACGCTTGCCGTACCGGAAAGTACCATTGAATTCAATGGTGACAGCACCTTTGTATACGTAATGACGGACAGCGTACCGGTACAGAAGTTCGAACGCCGCCCCATCCAGGTCGGCATGAGTGACGGCATAAAGATTGCCATCAAAAGCGGTATCAGTGCCCAGGATAAGATTCGCGGTGCAGAGAAAAAGGATTAACAAACGGAATAGCTTAAAAAGATATACGATATGAATAAAAAGATATTCTTATACCTCGCAATATTCGGCAGTATCTCAGTGCAGGCGCAGGAACGATGGTCTTTACGCCAATGCATAGACTATGCCATCGAGCATAACATCAGTATCCGCCAGACAGCCAACGCTGCCGAACAGAGTGCTGTCGAAGTAAATACAGCCAAATGGGCACGACTGCCGAACCTGAATGCCAGTGCCGGCCAGAGCTGGAACTGGGGACGTACGCAAACAGCCATCAAAAATGAGGATACGGGAGACTATTCCACTGTATACGTCAACACCAGCAGCCACGGCACTAATATGTCTGTCAATACCAGCATACCTATCTTTACCGGTCTGGAAATTCCCCACCAGTATGCATTGGCCAAACTAAACCTCAAAGCTGCCATTGCCGACCTGGACAAAGCCAAGGAAGACATTGCCATCAATATAGCTTCGGCCTACCTTCAGGTGCTGTTCAATGAAGAGCTCCACCAGGTGGCGTTGGGGCAAGTGCAATTGAGCAAAGAGCAATATGTCCGCATCAGCCGGCTTGCCGACTTGGGAAAAGCCTCTCCGGCAGAACTGGCAGAAGCCAAAGCACGTGTGGCACAAGACGAGATGAATGTAGTGCAGACAAACAACAACTATAAGTTGGCCCTGCTCGACCTTAGCCAGCTTATCGAACTGGCAACACCGGAAGGGTTCAATCTGGAATCTCCGGCAGTCAATCTGGATTTAGTCCCTCTCACTCCTCCGGATGAGATATTCCAAACAGCCATGGTGAGTAAGGCTTCCATACAAGCTGCACAGTTCCGCTTGGAAGGCAGTAAACACAATATCCGTATTGCCCAGAGCAACTACTACCCGCAACTGAGCCTGAACGGTAGTCTCGGTACGAATTACTATTCTACCATCGACCGTACTTTCAGCCAGCAGATGAACGATAACTTCAACAAATATGTAGGATTCAACCTCAGCGTACCTATTTTCAACCGTCTCTCTACCCGTAACCGGGTACGCACGGCACGCCTGCAACGTGAAAACTATGCCTTGCAATTGGATAATGCCAAGAAGACACTTTATAAAGAAATCCAACAAGCATGGTACAACGCCGCTGCTGCCGAAAGCAAATATACCAGTAGCCATACAGCCACCGTTGCCAGCGAAGAGTCTTTCAAGCTGATGAGCGAAAAGTATGAGAACGGAAAAGCAAATGCCGTAGAATACAATGAAGCAAAACAGAACCTTATGAAATCCCAATCAGACGAATTGCAAGCCAAGTATGACTATCTGTTCCGTACCAAGATTCTGGATTTCTATAAGGGAGAACCGATTGAATAAAAAAAGAAGTATAATTTTAGTTGTTGTGTTTGATTCTCCCCTCTCCCTGCCTCCAGGCTGACAAGAGGGGAGTTTTTTGTTCTTCTATCTCCTTTCCGAAGAGCGGGAAGAGCTACTGCCGGTAGAACTGCGGGTAGTGCTTGAAGAGCTGCTGCGACGGCTTTCGGAACTCCGTACGCCGGAAGCATTTCTTCTTTCCTTGCTTGCCGTCTTTACCCTGCTACGGCTGGGGCTCTTATCATTATTTTTAGTTCTTGTGGTTTCTATTTTCTCTTTACTCGACTTTCTGCCACTATCCACACTACTACGTCGCGTACTGCTGTTACGTGTACCTGTGCTAATGCGATTATTACTACTGTTGCTACGTCGCGTGGTATATACATCATCCCTGCCTGCCGGACGCTTATGCGAATTAGGGCGGATGTTCACCGAACCGAAATCTGAACGGCGGCTAGTGTGGTACGACTTATCATTCCGAATACTCCACGAACCAGTATAGTGCGGATGATGGTAACGACCGCGATAATAGCTGTTGTGATAGTGCGTACGATAATGCCCACCGCAATATGTACGGTAATGATACGGCCGCGGGAAATAGAAATGATTATGGTTGGTGTAAGTGATGTAAACCCTAAAAGACCAACGACCACCACTTACATAAACCGGACGGTAAAAATAGGCGGCCTGCATGAAACGGCCGTACTGCCGGTTATTCAGCACCCATCGAAGGTCGTCATTGCGCACATCCAGATAATCGTAATAGCGATTCAAGGCCCATTCCTCCCCCCGAAGAACGTCATCCATCAGATAACGTATACCGGAAATGAAATCATAGTTTATTTCGTACACGTCATTATACTGTTCTGTACTCAGGTTCAATTCATAGGCCATCTTGTCCGTAAGAAAACGGGTCTCTTTACGCACTTTGCTGTTGCTCATTGCCGCACTACAAACAGCTGTACTCATCATAGCGGCAAGAAATATAAATATAATCCGTTTCATAATCCCTCCTTTTTTTAGTTATTCTTCTCATGATATTGTTTGATGAAGGCATTTATCTCGTTCTTGTCCGACGAGAAGGTCAGCTTGTCTATCGCATAATAGAAATTCGGTTTATCGACTATTTTAGGATAAATCTTCTTCATCAACTGCTTCTTTTCACTGTCGAAACGATAAAAATCCATCAGACGGATACACTGGTCAGTAGTGAACCAAGAGGTCAGCAAGGCATGGTCGAGCACTTCCTTACGGTCTGAATCGAAACTCTGTTTTTCCATCAGCCCCATAAACTGTTCGAAGGCAGAGGGAGACATTACCCGTTCATACTGCCCGCCCCCTGACGGTCTGTCACCGGGTCTGCCAGGCTTGTGATGATTAGAAGTACCCCAGTTTCCACCAGGTCTTTTGTCCTCTGGAATGAAAATATCTTCCACTTCATTGATGGAGCAATGCACACGTTCATCATATAGGAGTTTTCCTCTTCGAGGATTCCCCCCACGGGATGGCGCTTCATAAACCTCCACCCGACAACTACCACGCAGATTGGCTACAAAACAACTGAAAGTAGGCAGGCAAACCTGCTGTCCGTCGACCAATACCACCACTCTACGGTATGGACTTTCTATACGGATTCCGTCTATGGGCGCCGCTTTTATTGCGGGAAACGCTACCAGAACTAGACAAACACTTAATATCAAATGACGTATCATGACTTTTCTTTTTTATTGTACGACAAAAATAGGGAGAGGAAATTCCCCTCCCTAATGATTGTCTCTATTTACAAGTAGGGAAATTCCTAATGACTGGGACTAATTCCTAATCCTGATTCCATCTTCCTCCAATACAACCAGATGTTTTTTGTACAAATCTCCCACAGCCTTTTTGAAGGTTTTCTTGCTGACACCGAAAGTTGCATAGATTTCTTCTGCCGGACTCTTGTCATTCAAAGCTATCCGTCCGCCCTGTTCACGGATATAGTCCAGCAGCGTAGCTGAGAAATCTTCTACTTTAGCCTGCCCCGTTTTTTGAAGCAGCAGGTCTATCTTGCCGTCTTCACGTACCTGCTTCACATAGGCTTTCATCCTCATGCCCGTGTGCAGTGGCTGAAATATCTCGCTCTCATATAGCAAGCCGCTATATTCATCGTTGATGATCGCCTTGAATCCCAAATCCGTCTTCTGCCAAATCAGGATATCCACCTCCTGCCCCGACTCATAGGCGGCCTTCTCTTTGGAAAGATAACGGTCTACCTTGGCCGATGCCACGATACGATAGCTTTCATCATCCAAATGGGCATGAACCACATACTTCTTTCCCACCTGCATCTTCATTTTCTGTTCGCGGAAGGGGACGAAAAGATCCTTCATCAATCCCCAGTTAAGGAAAGCGCCATACTGGTTTATCCACGCCACCTCCAAGCAGGCAAACTGCCCGACCTGCACTAATGGTGTCAGAGTAGTGGCTACCAGGCGTTCTTCGTTATCAAGATATATAAAAACGTTCAGTTTGGCTCCCACCTTACAGTCTTGGGGGACATAACGCGACGGAAGCAGAATTTCACCTTCTTCGCCACCGTCCAGATACATGCCGAAGGCTACCTCCTTCACCACTTCCAGCGTATTGTACTTTCCTAACTTAATGCTCATAGTTTCTTACTTATCTTCATTTTCCCAACAAAGATAAGTAATTTAGGTACAATACAGCAGTTCGGAAAGAAGAAATAACTTTTTGCTCTAAAAGATAACTTTTTTCTATGAACAACTCTCTTCAAAAAGGGTTATCTTTGTATCGTGACAATCAGCAAGAAAAGATATTACTCACCTTTAAATAAAAAAGATTATGGAATTTCTGACAAATGACAAATTGACAATCGTCGGCGCAGCCGGCATGATCGGTTCAAACATGGCACAGACTGCAATCATGATGCATCTCACTCCCAACCTATGTCTGTACGACCCTTATGCTCCCGGACTGGAAGGTGTGGCCGAAGAGCTGTTCCACTGCGGATTCGAAGGAATGAACATCACATTTACCTCCGATATCAAAGAAGCGCTGACCGGTGCCAAGTATGTGGTATCATCAGGCGGTGCCGCCCGCAAGGCCGGCATGACCCGCGAAGACCTTTTGAAAGGCAATGCCGCTATTGCCGAAGAATTCGGTAAGAATGTAAAAGCCTACTGTCCGGATGTGAAGCACGTGGTTGTCATTTTCAACCCTGCCGACATCACCGGTCTGATTACCCTATTGTATTCCGGCCTGAAACCTTCACAAGTGACCACACTGGCTGCCCTCGACAGCACCCGCCTGCGCAGTGAACTTTCCAAGCACTTCGGCATTGCCCCCGACAAAATCGAAAATTGCCGTACCTACGGCGGTCATGGTGAACAGATGGCTGTATATGCCTCTACCGCCAAGGTGGACGGTAAACCGTTACTTGATATCATCGGTACCCCTGCCCTGACTAAAGAGCAGTGGGTCGAAATCCAGACTAAGGTAACCAAAGGCGGTGCCAACATCATCGCCCTCCGTGGACGTTCTTCCTTCCAGAGTCCGGCATACGTCTCTATCGAAATGATAGCTGCAGCGATGGGTGGCAAACCGTTCCGCTGGCCTGCCGGTACATATGTACACAGCCACGGCTTCGACCACATCATGATGGCAATGGAAACTGAAATTACCAAAGACGGTGTACACTACAAGGAACTGAACGGCACACCCGAAGAAGAAGCCAAACTGAAAGAAAGCTATGCCCACCTCTGCAAACTTCGTGACGAAGTGATAGAAATGGGAGTACTGCCTGCCATCAAAGACTGGCACAGCATCAATCCGAATATCGACTGATGTCTTCGATAGCAAATGATTTTTAGAAGTAAGGTGCCTCGCTCCATAGAGCAAGAGGCACCTTTTTTAGATATTTTTCCTCAAAAAGCCTTGCGGTATAAAAAAAACTCTTTATCTTTGCACCCGCAAACGAAAAAGGTGCCATAGCTCAGTTGGTAGAGCAAAGGACTGAAAATCCTTGTGTCCCC
>ENA-ORRA01001094-ORRA01001094.1-human-gut-metagenome-genome-assembly--contig:-NODE-1094-length-19927-cov-3.831019_pt1 | contig 19927 bp, 19 predicted proteins | sample MGYA00242169_ERZ509122 | MGnify/ENA primary metagenome ERZ509122 (study PRJEB26280, sample SAMEA2338650) | human gut metagenome | biome: human gut; feature: human-associated habitat; material: faeces...
CCGCCTGCCACTTCTCCGTACTGCATGGATAAGAACGGCAAGGGCGTTGCCTGGGCGAACTCCCTCTTTGAGGACAACGCCGAGAACGGCTACGGCATGTACCTTGGCCAGAAGGTGCTTCGCGAGAAGTACATCGAGGCCGTCAAGGAACTGATCGCCGTGCCTTACGTCGATGAGGACATCGCCGCTGCCGGCAAGGAATTCCTCGACACCGTCAACGACGGCGAGAAGAACTCCGCCGCGGCTGAGAAGCTCGTCGCCGCCATCAACGCCAACCCGAGCGTGCCCACCTGCGAGTGCGACGCCTGCAAGCTCGCCCGCAAGGTCCTCGAGGGCAAGGACTACCTCGCCAAGAAGTCCGTCTGGATCTTCGGCGGCGACGGCTGGGCGTTCGACATCGGCTTCGGCGGTCTGGACCACGTCCTGGCCTCCGGCGAAGACGTCAACGTGTTCGTGTTCAACACCGAGGTGTACTCCAACACCGGCGGACAGGCCTCCAAGGCTTCCAACATCGGCCAGGTCGCGCAGTTTGCGGCGGCCGGCAAGGAGATCAAGAGCAAGTCTCTCGCCGAGATCGCCATGACCTACGGCTACGTTTACGTCGCCCAGGTCGCTATGGGCGCGAACATGGCGCAGACGCTCAAGGCCATCAAGGAAGCCGAAGCGTGGCACGGCCCGTCCCTCATCATCGGCTACTCCCCCTGCGAGATGCACTCCATCAAGGGCGGCATGGCCAACTGCCAGCTTGAGATGAAGAAGGCCGTTGACTGCGGTTACTGGAACCTCTTCCGGTACAACCCGGCGGCGGAGAAGCCCTTCTCGCTCGACAGCAAGGAGCCCAAGGGCGGCTATCAGGACTTCCTGAAGAACGAGGCCCGCTACGCGCGTCTCGCCACCGCCTTCCCCGAGCGCGCCACCGAGCTCTTCGAGAAGAACGAAGAGAACGCCAAGGCCCGCTACGAGCACCTGCTCAAGCTCAAGGCGCTGTACGAATAATTCCAAATCGCAAAAAAGGAGCTGGGAGAAATCCCAGCTCCTTTTCTTGCTTAATGAAAGAAATAGCGGGTATTGAATTTTGAAATTCAATATCCGCTATTTCTCGTCCGGAATATATAAAATGACGTCCTCCACTGAGCAGCCGAGGATCGAGCATATGTCGTTGAGCGTGGTAAGAGTAATGCTCCGGTTGTGCTTCATGGCATCCAGCGTCCCCTTGCTGAAGGAGTATTTGGTTATCAGCGTGTATGTTGTCACGCCCTTCTTTTTCATTGTTTCCCATAAGGGGTCAAAGGTGATCAACCGCATTTCCTCCTGCAAAAAACAACTCCCTACACAAATTATAATTTAGAAAAAAGGGTTGAATATACCCGAAAATCAGGGTATATTGAAAAGACTAAGTGAAAGGAGAAACACAAATGAAAAAGAGGATCAGCAGTGCTTTAGCGCTTCTTCTGGCAGTTTCCCTTCTTGCGGGCTGCGGGAAGAGCAAAGAAGTAAGAGCGGTTGAGAAGAGCATAGCTTCCATTGGCGAAGTTACCGAAGAAACGGAAGCGGCGATTGGCGATGCCCGCGCGCAGTATGAAGCGCTGCCGGAGGAGGAAAGGGAGAGCGTCTCCAACTACGAAACGCTGCAGGAGGCCGAAAAAAGATTGGAAGAACTGAGGCGTCTGGCGGAGATCAACGCAGTCGAGCAGGAGATCGCAGACATTGGCGAGGTGACAGAGGAGAAAAAGGAGCAGATCCAGAACGTCCGTGAAAAGTACGAAGCGCTCTCGGAAGAAGAAAAAGGCATGGTGTCCAATTCGGATATTCTGAGAGAAGCGGAGGAAAGACTGGAGAAACTGAAACTCCTTGCTATCGTCGGAACATGGAAATCGAGCATTGTTGGCATTACCTTAGTCTATTCTTTTAAAGAGGACGGAACGTATGAAAACTATGCGCAGAATCCGATCGGATTAAAACTGAGCGTGCAGGGAGGAAATGGAACCTATTCCTATGACGGAGAAACGGTGACGCTGTATCATGATGGCAAAGAAAACGTGTTCCCCGTAAAGATAACGGAGAATAGTCTTATTATTATGGCCACAGACAACAATCCGATTGGAGACATGATCTATACACGGGTGGACTGATCGGCAGCCGCGAGAGATACCGGCTGCTGCCCTCTTGACCAGACGGCGAAAACTGTGATATGTTTACAGGTGCGAATCGAGTCGATAACGGAGGAGGGGAGGAGCGCCATGCACTTTGATAAACGGACAAGTGCCAATCTGGACTATCTGAAAGCGTTTGCGGCGTTTCTTGTCGTGCTGGGCCACTGCCTTTCCTATTACACCGCCTGGCAGCCTCTGCCGCTCTTCGCCGGGATCGCAGAGGACCTGATCTATCATGTGCATGTGCCGCTCTTTTTCACGATCTCCGGCTTTTTGTGCCACCGGCAGCCGCTGCGCCCGTACTACAAGAAAAAGGTGCTCCGTGTCCTCGTCCCGTTCTGGTTTTTCGCGTTTTTGAAGGTATTTTTCAGCACTGTGATCGTCCGGCACTTCGCGCACGCGGACACGATCGGCGGCCAGCTTTGCGATGCATTCGTCATCGGCCGCGCCTACTGGTTTGCCTACGCGATCTTCCTCATGCTTCTGATCGCGCCGCTTTTCTGGGAAAAGGATGAAAAGACTGCTCCGCGAAAAGCGATCATCGGCATGATCGCCGCCGGTGCGTTCTCTGCCGTCTGCTCCATAAAAGGGCTTTCTCTTCTGACGGAGGTCTTCCAGATCAGCCGGACCGTAAAGCACCTTCCGTTCTTCCTGTCCGGCATGGTGCTGCGGTATTATTATCCAAAGCTGAAAGAATTTTTCGACCGGCGCCGTATCCCTGCGCTGTGCCTTGCCGCCGCGATCACGGCGGCGAGCGCGCTCTGCTTTGCGTTGCAGCTGAAGATCGATGCGTATCTGCGGCTGCTTGTCACGTCCTATGCGCTGATGGCACTGCTGCTGGCGCTGGCAAACGCCCTTCCGGAAAATTGCCGGGCGCTGGCGCAGACCGGAAAAATGTCCTACCAGATCATGCTGCTCGACCCGTTTTATAAGGTCGTGCTGTTCGCTGCGGCGGGAAAGATCTTCGGCGGCATGCCGCTGGCGCTGCTCCCGCTCATCGCTGCGGCGGATTTCGCGCTCGGTGTTATAACATGTATGGTCATCCGGAAGATTCCCGGCGTAAGAATACTGTTTGGATTGTAAAGAGGGTTTCACTATGCCGAACATTCTCGATTACCTTACCTGGCGCGGCGATGTGCCGTTTTCGGTGTCGCCGCCGAACGAGGTGGATAACTATATCCACTGCAAGATTGGCACGCTCGATTTTACCGGCATCGTGCCGGAAAACGAGCTGTACGTCCCGCTGCCGCAGGCGGTAGAGGCATATTTTGCCGCGGGCGGCGCGGAAAAGCTCGGCGCGCTCAGCTCACCGTATATTGCCCCGATGGTCAAGCGCCTGCCGGAAACGGTGCGCTTCCGCGAGGTGATGCTCACCGGTTTCCGCCAGGTGTACGATGAGAAAAAGACCGAGCAGTTCTCCGCGCTCACGCTGCGTCTGCCGGGCGGACAGCACTATGTGACCTTCCGCGGCACGGACGATACGATCGTCGGCTGGAAGGAGGACTGCCTGCTCACCGTCATGGACGAGATCCCCGCGCAGCGTGATGCGGTCGAGTATCTCACATGGGCGGCCTCGGTCTATCCGGGAAAAATCGCCGTCGGCGGCCATTCCAAGGGCGGCAATCTCGCCATGTACGCTGCCGCCATGGCGCCCGAGAGCGTGCAGGAGCGCATCGGGAACATCTACAATAACGACGGCCCCGGCTTTCAGGAGAAAATTTTGCAGACCGAGGGCTACCGGCGCATCAAGCCGCGCATCAAAACGATCCTCTCCCAGAACGCCATGGTCGGCACGCTCCTCTGGAATGACTGCGACTACACGGTCGTGAAAAGCACCGCCGCATTGCTCGGCGCGCACGACGGCTTCACGTGGGAGACGACGCCCACGAGCTTTGTCCGCTGCGAAAACCTGTCGCCGTCGGCGCGGGCGTTCGACCGCGCGATGGAGGAAGTTCTCGTCGGCATGAGCATGGCCGAGCGGCAGGAATTCATCGAGGAGTTTTTCGGCACGGCCACCGGCGCCGTAACGCTCAGCGATCTTTCCGCGCGGATGCTGCGCGAAACGCTGCGCTTTGCCCGCGCCGTACATCAGGAGCCAAGCCTGCACAAAATGGTCAACGAGACGCTCGAAGCCATGGCGAAGGGCTACGCTGCCGAGCGGAACTGGAGCCTCAGCCGTCTGAAGCTCCCGGCCAACCCCCTCCGGCGCAAGAAAACCAAAGAGGAACAGGATAAAACCTGACATTTTTTAATGACAATGCCCCCTTACGCAGAAAACTGCATAAGGGGGCATCGTTTATTCAAAGAGAGGGATCACTTTTTTAAAACAAAATCGGGCGACATCTCCTGCCAGTGCGCCATGCGACGAGCGAGCTCCGCTTTGCTTGCATCGTCCTTGCGCATCGCAATGAGCTCCCAGTCCATCTCGTCGAGCGCCTGCACGACCTCGTTGATTTTCTGGTAGGGGATGGCAATGATGTGTCGTCCAGGAGGATAGGTGCCGCGGCGCTTCATACCGTGGTGCATGCCGGTGATACAGAAATTCACCTTACCGGAAACGTAGGGATAGCTGTACATCCATGCGCAGCTAAGCACCGACGAACACTTACTCTCCCAGAAATCACCGGAGATATAGCTCGTGGCGCGCATGATGATCTCCGCCTTTTCGACCTCGGCAACGCAGATGATCAGGTCGGGGTCAAAGTCACAGATGGCGACGGGAGAGAAAATGACGAAATTCACCGAGCCGGGGACGAGCGTCGTCATGCTGTTATAAATACGCGCGTTTGGTGCGGGTGTCTTGAACACGCCAAAGTCGTATCCCGCCTGTCCACTCGCGCCGAGCGGCGGTTTGGGGATCATACCGAGCGCCATTTTCCCGAAACAGTTATCGTCGTCCTTCGTAATGAAGAACTTTTTCCCTGTTACCTGCGCTTCCTTGACAAATTCACAGAACGAGAGCGTCTTATCGGTATGCGTAGTGTTCTCCGGCATAGCGTAGCTGTATTTGATCGCAACGGCCGGATAGTCCATTTCAAGCTTAGCAAAAAGATCCTTTGCCTTCTGGCTGAGCATGGTTTTCTCCTCCTGACGAAATGATTTGGGTTTACCGTTTGTCGGCGTGCGCACGCAGCGCCTTGCCGAGCCGTTCGAGCGCAGGCGTGATGTACGATGTGGGGCAGGCGAGATTCCAGCGCTCAAACCCGCGCCCGGCCTCGCCGAACACGATGCCGTCGTCAAAGAACAGGAACGCCTCGCGGCGCAGCAGCTCTGCAAGCTTGTCCGCAGGAATATCGAGCGGACGGAAATCCATCCAGAGAAGGTACGTGCCCTCGAGAGGGGAGACGATGACGGATGGAAACTCCCGGCGCAGATACTCCACAATGAGACGGCGGTTTTCCTCCAGTATGCTGATGAGCTGATCGAGCCACTCATCGCCCTCGGTATACGCGATGCGGCAGGCTTCCAGCCCGAGAATGTTGCACTTTGGGTTCCCATCGTGACGCTTGAGCTCTTCGTCGAACGCCTTGCGCAGCGCTTCGTTGGGGACAATCACGCTCGAGGTCTGAAGCCCGGCGAGGCTGAATGTCTTGCTCGGGGAGATGGCGGTCAGCGTGTTCTGTGCAAGCTCGTCGCTGAGCGAACCGATGGGCGTGTGGTGATAACCGGGCAGAATAAGGTCGCTGTGGATCTCGTCGCTGAAGAGGACAACGTTGTTTTCAAGACAGATGCGGCCGATGTGTTCGAGCTCCTCGCGTGTCCATACGCGGCCGCAGGGGTTGTGCGGGCTGCACAGGATCATGAGCTTCACGTCCGGGCGCTTTGCTTTCGCTTCGAGATCGGCAAAATCGATGGTATAGTACCCGTTCGTGTTGATAAGCGCCGAGCCAACGACCTGCCGGTCGTTTCGCGTGGCGGCCATATACATTGGATAATATACCGGCGTGAGAAGCAACACGCCGTCGCCGGGGGCGGTGAACGCATGTACGGCGGTAAAAAAGGCGTTGATGACGCCCGGCGCGCCGAGCAGCCACTCCGGACGGATGTCCCAGCCGTGGCGGTCGCGCTCCCAGCGGCAGACGGCGGCGTTAAAACGCTCATCCGGGTTGCAGTAGCCGAGCGGGCTCTTATCAAGAAACTCCTTCAGACCGTCCACTACCTCGGGCATGACCTTCAACTCCATATCGGCGACGGAAAACGGGATGACGCCCTCGGGACAATCGTACTTTTCCATCTCTGCCCATTTCATGCTGCCTGTGCCGCGGCGCGGCTGCACCGCTTCAAAATCATAATGTTTCATAAGTGTTACCTCCTCTTATTGCGGAAGCAAATTATTTAAACGCTTGACAATTTTCTTAATGGTAGCACAACGCAAAACGAAAAGTCAACAGGGGATTGCGGGCGAATAGCAGAAAAATCCTTATTTTATTAAGAGAAAAACGAAATTCGGCGTAAACGATAAAAAAATATTTGGGAAATCATACAACATGCCGATTGACGAACGAAAATTGGTGTGATACTCTGTGGTCGCGATTGTTAAACGGATTAATAAAAATCGCAGCTCGTTCGACAGCGAGGACAAAAAGAAAACAGCGATCCCCAAAAACGAAAAAGGAGAGAACCAAAATGAGAAAACTCAGCGGAAAAGACCTCTTTTTCATGGCGATGGGCTCTACCATCGGCGCGGGCATCATTACGAATACCGGCGCGGCGATCGGTATGGCCGGCAGCGGCGTTATCATTGCGTATCTGATGGCGTTCGCGGTCATGTTCATTGCCAACCTCCCCACCATGTTCTTCACAACGGTACACCCGGTCATGAGCCCTCAGTACGTTATGACCTCCTGGATCAGCAAGAAGGTCGCGGGCTTCTGGCTCTACTGCCAAATCTTCGCCGCCTTTGCGCAGGCATATATGGGCGTCGCCTTCGGCACGTATCTCACCAGCATCTTCACCGGCATCAGCACGAGTGCAGCGGCCTGCATCATCGTGACGTTGTTCTTCCTGCTGAACCTGCTCGATCTGAAGACCTCGGCGAAGGTACAGAACATTGTCACCTCGATTCTGCTTATCGTACTGCTCTCGTTTATCATCCTCGGTCTCGGCAAGTGCGATATGAACCAGCTCTTCAGCAAGGAAAGCCTGCTCTTCGGCGGCACACGCGGTATTTTTGATGCGTGCGCGGCGGTTCTGTTCGGTGTCGGCGGCTGTACGATCATTATGAACTTCGGCCCGCAGATCGAAAACCCGAAGCGCAACATCCCCAAAATGACGATCATCACGTTCATCTGCGCGTTCCTCGCGTTCGGCCTTGTCGCGTTCGTCGGCTCCGGTGTGGCTCCCCTCGCGGAGGTCGCCGGCAAGCCCATGACCTATCAGGCGCAGATCATCTATCCGGGCAACTGGTATCTCCTGTTCGTTATCGGCGGCGCGCTGCTCGCCATTGTCACTACCATCAACGCCAATTATCAGCGCTACTGGAGCTCCATTCTCCGCGGTGTGGACGAGGGCTGGCTGCCCGAATTCATGGGCAAGCGCAACAAGCACGGCATCCCCTGGGTGCTCATGGTGCTCTTCTGGCTCATGGCTCTCATCCCCAACCTGTTCGGACTGAACATCGGCCAGCTCATCAGCCTCGCCTCCGCCGTTACGCTCATCCCGATGCTCATCCCTGTCTGGGGCTTCGTGAAGCTCCCCGAGTGCGACCCCGAGGGCTGGAATGCCTCCAAAATGTCCAAGACCTTCGCGTCCAAGGGCTCCCGCATCGCGCTGTGCGCTGTCTCCACGATCCTGCTCGGCATCTTCGTCGTGCTGAACGTCCTCAAATTCAGCAAGGTCGCCGTCATCTTCGTGTGCGTCTACTTCGCGGTCTGCGCGGCCATCTGCGTGTTCTTCGGCGATAAGCTCCTCGCCGCCGGCGAAAAGCGCCTTGCGGTCAAGGGCGAACAGTAATACGATCCATAGAAAAACGGTTTGGCGTTCCGGGTATCCCGGAACGCCAAAGTAAAAAGAAAGGAGAACTATCCCATGGTGAATAAAATGGAAAAGTGCCTGCATCCGGTGCTGGCCAAGCGCGATCAGAACTGGTTCTGCTCCCGCATCCAGGCAGAGATGAAGCAGCAGGGCCTTGGCTATCTGATCCTCCAGACGCCCTATAACGTCATGTACGCCACAGGCTACTCCCCGCTCGTCGGCAGCTCGGCCGCAATTATTCCGGCGGAGGGGGACGCGCATCTCATCATCAGTACGCTTGAGAGCGCAGACGCCTATGCTTCCACAAACAACGTCGATGTGCGCGAGTTCATGTCGTGGGTGTTCATCGATAACGGCACGGAGGAATCCCGCCGCGACAAGGGCGATGTGATGGATCCCGACGCTGTGGTGCATATGACGATTGACCTCATCAAAAACACCCCGATGGATGGCAAGGTCGGCATCGAGATGGGCTCCGTGAGCCATGCGTTTTACGGCAAGCTCGCCGCCTCACTGCCGGAGGGCATGATCGTGGACGGCTCCTCCGTTACAAGAAACTGCCGCGTCGTCAAGTGCCAGTGGGAGATCGATATGCTTCGTCTGGCTGCTACCGAGGCGGATAAGGCATGGCGCGCGATGGCCGCGGAGATCAAGCCGGGTATGCCTGCATGGAAGCTCGATGCGATGTTCGCCTACGAAGCCAGCAAGCTCAATCTGGAGCACGGCACCTGTGGACGCTCGCATAGCTTTATCCCGGCGGTCGGCCCGTACTACGGCCTGTGCGGCGTGCCGCGCGGATACATCCTCCAGGCCGGCGATGTTATCAAGTTTGACGTCGGCTACTCCTACTTCGGCTACTGGAGCGACATTGCCCGCACGTTCGCCGTCGGCGGCACGGCTCCCGACGAGGTGCTGGAGATCTACGACACGCTCTATAAGGCCAACCGCATGGGCGTGGAAATGCTCAAGCCCGGCACGCCGATGAAGGACATCTACAACGCCATCCGCGAGCAGGTCGAGCAGAGCCGTCTCATCCCGAAGTATCCCCGCGGCCATATGGGTCACTCCATCGGCAGCGGCGTCGGCCCCGAGGAATACCCGACCATCGCCCCGGGCACGGATTATGTGCTCGAAGAGAATATGGTCCTCTGTCTTGAAACGCCTTACTCCGCCACCGGCAGTGCGCCGGTCAAGGGCGGCTTCAACCTTGAGGACACCCACGTCATCACCGCTGACGGCCACGACTCGTTCACCGTCATGCCGGACAACATTTTCTGGAAGTAAGCCGCATTGTATCGTATAATAGTTTCGCGGAAAGGCTGTGTCCTTTCCGCGGAACTATTCTTCATTTCTGTAAAAAGGAGCTTTATACTATGGCGATCAAGGTTTACGGCAGCAACATCTGCCCCGGCACGATGCGTTTCCTCTCCATTCTAACGGAAAATGGCGTCATGCCGCAGTTCATCAATGTGACCGGCTCGATCAACCTGCTCAAGGACTTTATCTATCTGCGCGATACGCACCCGGCGTTCGATGCCTTCCGCGGCACGGGACGCATCGGTTTCCCACTCGTCCAGCTTGAGGACGGAACCTATACGACCGATCTGGACGGTGTGCTGGACAGCTTCGGCATCGCTGCGCGCATGCAGTTCGGCAAATGACCACCTTCGCCGCACGAAAACGGCAGCATAAAGGTTTTTGTTGCATTTCTCCCAGGGGCGTGTTTTAATAATATTTTAGGAAATAAAGTTTTGGAGAATGCAGAGTGAAAAACCGGAAAAGCGACGAAAAATTCGGCGGAGAAAACAATGTCGGTGATATCATTGAGCAACTGGCCTACCGGGGCGATCTGAAATTCCGGCTGTCGGCCATGCTGTATAAGGGCGTGTCGGAGTCGAGAGATTACGGCGACGGGGAGCCTCTGAAAATGCTGGACGCGCACATTCTGGTCGATATCGACAAGTATCCCGGCATACTGAGCGCCGATCTTGCGCAGCGCTGGTGCCGCACGCGCAGCGCCATCTGCATCATCGTGCAGCGGCTGGTGGATAACGGGTACATCTATAAGGAGTACCTGCCCGGCAACAAAAAGGAACGCGCGCTGTTCTGCACGGAGAAAGGAAAAAATCTCTGCCGCCTGCACCGGCAGTACGACGCGATGCGCACGAGCGCTCTTATCAATGACCTGCTCCGCTACTGCACGGCGGACGAGATCGAAGCCTATTTCAAAGTGCTTGATCTGCAGATCCGCCTCATGCAAAAAGGCTATTACATCGACGCCAACGGCACGGTGGCCTTCAATTACGAAGAGGATAAATAATAAAGCGAGAACCCGAAGCGGAAGACTTCGGGTTCTCGCTTTTTCAGATATCAGATGTGGTTTGCGACCTCGAAAGCGTCCCAGACGGCACTGTGGACGTTGTGGAATTCCTTGCAGTCGCCGATGGCATAGACCTCGTCGCACTCCTGCATGGCGTTGTAAAGCTCGCGGTCCGGTGTGAAGCCAACGGCAAGTATGACCGTATCGGCGGGGATCGATTCCTCGGCGCCGGTGTCGAGATCACGGATAACGAGCCCGTTCTCCGTCGCCTTCACCGCAGTGGTGCGGCAGCGGACGTCCGTGCCGTAGAACGGAACGAGACGTTCAAGCATTTCGCTGTTGGCCGAGCAGATGGGGGCGTTCACGGCGAGCAGCTTCGGTAGCGCCTCGACGATCGTGACCTTTTTGCCGAGATCCTTCGTGAGCCAGAGCGCCAGCTCGCAGCCGACCATGCCGCCACCGATGACAACGGCGTGCTTGCCCACATTCTCGCCGCTCTGCGCGAGCGCATCCTTCGCAGTGATGACACGGCGGTCATCGCCGAGCGAGAACGTCTTCGCCTTCGCGCCAGTGGCAACGATGAGCGTATCGAAGGAAAGCGTTTTCAGCTCCCCGGCGGTCAGCCGGTGGTTGAAGTGGATCTCCACGCCGAGCTTTTCAAGCGTATGGGCATACCACGCGATCAGCGCGCGGTCATCGTCCTTGAAGGACGGAACACCCGCCTCATACAGTGCGCCGCCCAGGCGGTCAGAGGCTTCGTAAATGACCGGCTCGTGGCCACGGATGGCAAGCACACGGGCCGTTTCGCACCCGGCGATGCCGCCGCCGACAATGACGACCTTTTTCTTCCGGAAAACGGGGTTATAGGCAAAGGCACGCTCGCGGGCGCACTGCGGGTTGACAGCACAGTTGATCATTGAATACTTCTGGATGCGGCCCATGCAGCCCTCCTGGCAGCCGATGCAGGGACGGATATCGGCGGTCTTTCCGGCACGGAGCTTGTTTACATAGTCGGGGTCAGCCAGCAACGGACGGCCGAGCGATACGATATCGCAAACGCCGGTTTGCACGGCTTCAACGGCCATATCCGAATCGTCCATCCGTCCGGCGCAGAGCACCGGCACGTCCACGACCTCCTTTATCGCCTTGGCGTACTTGCGGTAAAGCCCCTTTTTCTGATACATGGGCGGATGGCTCCACCACCAGGAGTCGTAGGAGCCGACGTCTACATCGAGCGCGTCGTAGCCGTAAGAGATGAGCAGCTTTGCCGCTTCGAGCCCTTCCTCCATGTCACGCCCCTTTTCCGCAAATTCCTCGCCAGGCAGCGCACCCTCGCGCCAGTCCTTGATCATACTTTTTGGGGAAAAGCGCAGCGCCACGGGGAAGTCCGCGCCGCAGGTCTTCTTAATCTCCTCGACGATCTCGCGGGCAAAGCGCAGCCGGTTTTCCAGACTGCCGCCGTATTCATCCGTGCGGTGATTGAAAAAGCTGATGGCGAACTGGTCGATGAGATAGCCCTCGTGCACCGCGTGGATCTCCACGCCGTCAAACCCGGCGCGCTTGGCATTGTAGGCGCCCTTGCCGAAGCTCTCAACAATGGCGTGAATCTCATCCACGGTCAGGGCACGGCAGGTCTTGTCCAGCCAGCGGTGGGGGATCGGAGAGGGCGCGACCGGCGGAAACTCGCCGAGATTTGTCGGAATCGTGACGCGGCCGAAGCCGCCGGACATCTGCAGAAAGATCTTGCTGCCGTAGGCGTGGATGCGTTCGGTCATCTCCCGGCCTGTCCGGACAAAATGCACGGGGTTGTATGTGCTGTTCGGGCAGTTGGGCATGGACTGCATTTCCACCGTGCAGTCGGAAAACGTGACGCCCGTGATGATAAGGCCCGTGCCGCCTTTGGCGCGCTCGGTGTAGTAATCAATGCCGCGCTGGTTAAAGCCGCCTTGCGCGTCCGCCAGTCCGAGCGGGCCCATCGGGGCCATGGCAAATCGGTTTTTCATCTGTACCTTGCCGATACTGATCGGCGTAAAAAGCTCCGGATATTTCATTGTGCCCTCCTGTGTTGTGTTTGAAAATACCAGAAAAGTGAACGTGTTCACTTTTCTGGTATAACTATAAAACGAGTTTTTCGGAATGTCAATACAAAAACGAAAAGGATTTGCGAAATTCAGAGGAATACACTATAATAGACCGGAAAATATAGCAAAACGGAGAAGAGCATGGACGGGAAGAACCGAGAAAAGAAATCCGACCGCACCCGGCAGCGCCTGGCGGCGGCCAGCCATCGCTGCGATGACGGAGCGAGGTTATCAGGGAGTCACGATCCGCGATATCTGCGAGCGGGCCGGGGTATCCATCGGGTCGTTTTACCGGTATTTCGATACGAAGTCGGATGTGCTGCGGGAAATGTATGAGACCGGCGATGAGCTCATGCAACACGAAGACGAGGCGCTCCTTGCCCGTCCGTGGATGGAGCGCGTATCGGCGTTTATTGATAAATACGCCAGGCTGAACACGGACACGGGGCTCGACGCGATGCGCGTGCTCTATAACCCGGAAAACACGTGGTTTACGCGCGTGCGCCCAATGCAGCAAAAGCTTGAAGCGCTGCTTGCCGGGGCGCAGAACGCCGGCGAGTTGACGGCAGAATACTCCGCCTCGGAGCTGACGGAACTCTTTTTCGTGTGTATGCGCGGCATATGCTACGAGTGGTGTATTTCCGGCGGCACATACGATCTGGAGCAGCGGATGCATCACCAGATGGCGCTCCTTCTCCGTGGTTTTCTCGTTGGACAATAAAAAGAGCAGCACCCTCTTTGCTTTCGGCAGAGAGGGTGCTGCTGTGTGTGGGGCGGCTTCAGTGCCGGGTAAAATGGGGCAGAACCTCGGGTAAAACGCGGTCAAGAGCGTATTTTTCGGTGCTCTCGTTTGCCGCGGCGCCCATCCGCGCGCGCAGCGCGGCGTCGCGGCCGAGCGTCTGCACGGCTTCGGCAAACGCTGCTGCGTCGCCGAACGGGACGAGATAGCCTGCGCCGGAGCCTTCCAGCAGATCCTCGTGTCCCTTCACCCGCGTGAGTACGCAGGGGAGCGCCGTGTGCATCGCTTCCATCACCGCGAACGGCAGCCCCTCCGACCGGCTTGCGGACACGCAGATATCCGCCGCGGCGAGCGCACCGCGCACATCGGAGATCCGTCCCGGAAACCGGCTGCGGGAAGAGATGCCGAGCGTTTCGGCTTCGGCTTTGCACTCTTGCAGCAGCGCCCCGTCGCCGGGGAGCAGGAGATAATAGTTCTCGGGAAGTCGGGCGAGCGTCTGAAGGAGCAGCGTCTGGTTTTTGCGCTTGGAAAACTCCGCGGCGCAGACGAGACACACGGCGTCCTCCGGCAGAGAATACGCCGCTCTTGCTGCGGCGCGTTCCTCCGGCGCGGCGGGGGGGAAGCGGGAAAAATCAACGCCCATGCCGGGAATAAAATATACGTTTCCGCGGCAGAGCCGGTGCTTTTTGGCAATCTGCTCGTCGCAGCGGGTCATAACAAGAAAGTCGTCCGTAACGCCCGCCGTCAGCTTTTCCGCCGCGAGCAGCACCGTGCGCCGCAGCGCGCCGGAATCGCCGTCAAAGAGATACCCGTGCACCGTGTTGACGACGCGGGTATGCTTTTTCCCCGCGAGCATCACGCCCAGACGGGTGAAAAACGCGGCGAGCGAGGTGTGCGTCACGATCACGTCGTACCGGTTCTTACGTATGTCCCGTGCCAAAAGCGCGGCGGCGCGGAAATTTCTCGGCGATACGAAGCTCTTCGTAAACGGCACGGCGAGAAACCGCACGCCCTCGCCGAGACCTTCACCGCTGCCGTTCGCCGCGGCGGTCACATCCCAGCCGAGCGAGCGCAGCGCGGCGAGATACGGCAGATGAAAGCTCACCAAATGCGCGCTGCTGGAGGCGGTATATAAAATTTTCGGCGCGGAATGGTTCATGGCGTCCTCCGGTACGGTATTTTCTACACCGGATTATAACAGAAACCGTGGAAGAAACAAACCATTTGTGGTAAAATATAGCTGCGTAAGCGCGCGGAGGCGAACCGCGCCGCGCGGCAAACCGTCTAAAAACTGACAAAACTTTCCTATACGGCGGAAAATGCGATGAAGAAACGAGAAACAAAAAAGACCGTCCTCTGGGCGGCAACGGATATGGCGCTGTCTGTGGCGGCGATGGCGGCGGCGTTTTTTATCCGGTTCGTGCTGTTCCGGGGCGAAAATCCGGTCGGCGGCTTCGAGTATCATATGCTCTGGGCGGGGCTGTTCTCGCCGGTGTACGCCGTGCTCTTCGGGCTGCTCGGTGTCTACGAGCCGCAGCCGCAGCGCGGCTTCATCCACGAATTTGGAAACATCGTTCTCGGCTGCACGTTCGGCGTGATGCTCTATATCGATCTCATCTTCGTGTTCCGCGTGGTGGACTTTTCGCGCTGGATGATCCTTCTCTGCTATCTGCTGCTCATCGCGTTCACCGGCGCGCGCGGCTTTATAGCGCACCGTCTGCTCCGCCGGCAGTACCGCGCCGGAAATGGGCTGCGCCGCCTTGTCATCATCGGCGACGGCGCGTCGGCGCGCGAATGTCTGCGCCGCGTGAAGAAGGGGCGCGACGCCGGCTGGACGGTCATCGGCAGCGTAGGCGCATCGGCACTCAGCGGCGTGCCGCATCTGGGCTCTTATGATTCTCTGCGCACGGCGCTCGAGACGAACGCACCGGACGAGGCGGTGATCGCCATGGAGGAAAACCAGGCGGAACGGCTCGGCGGGATACTGCGCGAATGCGAGGATACCGGCGTGAAGCTCGCGCTGCTGCCGATCGGGTATGAATATATGTCGCGCCACCCGTATGTGGAGGAGCTGTGCGGTCTGCCGCTGGTGAACGTCCGGCGTGTGCCGCTCGACAATGCCGGCGCGGACATCGTCAAGCGTCTTTTTGATATTCTCGCGAGTCTTGTTCTCATTGTTCTCACATCGCCCGTCATACTCGTCGCCGCGATCGGCACGCGCCTTTCCTCTCCAGGGCCGGTCCTGTTCCGGCAGGAGCGTATCGGCAAGGACAAAAAGCCCTTTTATATGCTCAAATTTCGCTCCATGCGCGTGAACGCGCAGTCGGACACCGCGTGGACACGCGACCATGATCCCCGCCGCACGGCGTGGGGGGCGTTCATGCGCAGATACTCCATCGACGAGCTGCCGCAGCTTTTTAACGTCCTTGCGGGCGATATGTCGCTCGTCGGCCCGCGGCCGGAGATCCCGCGGTATGTCGATCATTTCAAATACAGCATTCCGCTTTATATGGTGCGCCATCAGGTGCGCCCCGGCATCACCGGCTGGGCACAGGTCAACGGTCTGCGCGGCGATACCTCCATCCGCGCGCGGGTGGATTACGATCTCTATTATATCGAAAACTGGTCAATGCTGTTTGACATCAAGATCCTGCTTATGACGCCGTTCAAGGGTGTGGTAAACCATCAGGAATCGCTGAAATGAGGGAGAAACCCATGGAAAAGAGAGAAAACGGCGTGCGCGTGGAGCATCTCACCGGCGCGCTGCCGATGAGCGAGATGCTGGAAAAGTATGTGGACGTGGAAAAATTCCTCGGCTATTGCGCCGCGTGCCCGCGCTGCGGGCAGACGTGGTCCTGCCCGCCCTACGATTTTGACCCAGCGGCGGTCTGGCCGCAGTACGCCGCGGTCACGCTGTACGCCGTGCAGGTGTTCCCGGAGAGCGAGGAGGCGAAAGGCGCGGCGCTCGCCGCCCCGGAGATGTTCCTCCGCCCGTACCGGAGAGCGTTTGACGCGCTGCTCGAAGAGCGGGAGCGGGAAACGCGCGGTTCCCTTCGCCTGGACGCCGGACGCTGCCTCGTGTGCGAGCGATGCGCGCGCCGGGACGAGGAGCCCTGCCGGTTTCCGGAAAAGCTCCGCTATTCGCTCGAATCGCTCGGCGCGAACGTCGGCGCGCTCGCCGCGGACAAGCTGGGCGCGCCGCTCCAATGGGGGACAAAGGACGCACCGCCGGAATACTTTGTACTGGTCGGCGCGGTGCTGACGAAGGGAGAATAAGGAATGCTTGAAAGCCTTTTTCAAACCTACGACTCCGTCATCGTGCTCGATACGGAGACGACCGGCGTGAACTGCAAATCCGACGAGATCATAGAGCTTGGCTTCCTGCGGCTCGACCGGGCGGGGGAGCGCACGGAGGAAGATTATCTTATCCGCCTCTCGCCGGGCCGCCGTCTGCCGCCGGTCATCACGCAGCTCACCGGCATCCGCGAGGATGAGCTTTTTCAAAACGGCGTGGAAAAAGACGTGGCTGCGGAGGCGTTCGTCCGTTCGCTCGCCGGGGAAAAGCCGCTCGTATGCGCGTACAACGCGCAGTTTGATCTGTGCTTCCTCTTTTACTTCCTGCACCGGCTCGGCTGCGACGGGGTGCTGCAAAAGGCGCAGTTTCTCGACATCATGGCGATCTACAAAGACCGGCGGGACTATCCGCACAAGCTGTGCAACGCCGTGGAGAGCTATGGCGTTGACGGCGTGAACTCCCACCGCGCCGTGGACGACGCCAATGCTGCGCTCGAGGTGCTGCTCGCCATGGAGCGGGAGCGCGGCGACATCGAGCGGTACATAAACCTTTTCGGCTACAACCCCAAATACGGTCCGCCGAAGCCGCAGATCGGCTCCGTCCGCTACGAGCCGCAGCCCTACCAGAGACAAAAGCTGCTGTACGAATAATGAAAATGCACCCCCGCGGGAAATTTCCCGCGGGGGTGCGCTGTATCATTTCGTATTATCCGAGCTTCGCAAAATCAAAGAGCTCCGCGAACGCCTCAAGATCTTCCTTCGTGACCGGCTCCGGCATGAAGAAACTGTTGCCCTCCGTGCCGCCGAGCAGGTTGATGGCCACGAACGCTTTCGGCTGATCGGACATCACGACGCAGCGGCTCGGGCCGAGCGAGAGCTGCACCTCATCGCCGCGGGAGGTCGTGTAGATCCACTCCTCATAATCCTCGGCGCTGCCGATGTTCAGCGTGACCTCGGAGAACGCGCCCTTGACGTACCGGCCAAGCTGATATTCGTAGCTCTTGCCGGAAACGTTTGTGCCGTAGGCCTGGAAGGAGCCGTCCTCGTAAATATATCCGCTCACGGCGGTGCAGTCGGTAAGGAACGGTTCGGCGTTCAGCAGGGAGTAGAGCGTATCCTCGCTGTCAAAGTCCGTCACAGACGTGTGCAGCCGCAGATTATACTTGCGGGTGATCTGGTCGAGCTCGTTGGCCATGTCCTGCGTGGAGACGGAGTAGAGATCGTACTTCTCCGGCAGGCAGGCGGCTTCCTTCGCCATGGCGGCGGTGTCGTACGACGCGAGGAAGTCCATCCACTCGGCGTTTGCCTTGAACTCCGGGCTCCCCGGCACGCCCTGCAGCGCGATGACCGTGCTGTCGCTCACCGGCTCCGCCGTGGCGGAGACCGCGGCGGGGGAGGCGTTCGGGTCGGTGACGGTGAGACTCTTCAGACCGAAAAAGTCCGTAGCCAGCGCCGTGCCGCCGAGCACCGCGACGAGCAGCGCCGCCGCGACGAGAGCGCCCGTACCGAACCGGAAGCGCCGTATCTTCGGCTTTTCCTCCAGCGCGGAAAGTGTTTCCTTCATCCGTGCCTCAAACGATGCGGGAACCTCTTCAAACATATTGTCCCAGGAATCCCTCATACCGGCACCTCCTCACCCAAAACTTCGCGGAGCTTTCCGCGCCCGGCAAACAGCCGGGATTTGACCGTACCCTCGGGGATCTGTAAAATACGGGATATCTCCCGTATGCTGAACCCCTCTACATAAAATAAGAGGATCGGCATACGGTAGATCTCATCCAAACCCATCACGGCGTCGCGCAGCTCGCGGTCGCCGCTCTCGGGGGCGACCGCCTCCGGCATCTCGTCGAGAAGAACGATCTTGCTCCCCCGGCGGCAGATGTCGTAGCATTCGTTGATAAGAATGCGCGTCACCCATGCGCGGAACGCGCCCTCGCTCTTGAGCGAATTGCGCTTTTCCCACGCCTTGCATATGCACTCCTGCACCGCGTCCTCCCGGTCGGCCTCGCTGCGGAGAATACCGCAGGAAACGTGGTAGAGCGTTTTTTTCATGTCCATGATCTGGACGGTAAACTCTTCGGCTGTCATACGCAAACTCTCTCTGAAAGACCTGCCGCCTTTCTGTAAAGAAAGACGGTTTTTCCCAACACGCGGTTCAGTAAAAAGCAAAAAAATTTTAAGATTATTTGAACATTTTCATGTTACCACATTCCCCGCGCGGAATCCACAGGAAAAATTAAAAAAGGGGCTTGACAAAACTGTATGAGTGTAGTAGTGTACTAATCGCTTAATACAGCAATACAAGCGAGGAGGGCTGGCATGGACTTTGCGATTCAGGGCTCGCGGCCGATCTGGCAGCAGCTCACCGAGCAGCTGGCGCGGCGGATCATTACGGGCGCGTATCCGCTGGGGGCGCGCTTTCCCGCGGTGCGGGAGCTGGCGGCGGAGGCGGGGGTCAACCCCAACACTATGCAGCGGGCCCTGGCCCAGCTGGAGCAGTTCATTGATCAGCAGGCGGGTACGACCCAACTCCGCCGAGACGTCCAGCGGGATGTCCAGGATGAAATCCAGCTCGCGTTTGAGCTTGTTGTCCCTGGGCTGGCGGGACATCTCGGTCATATCCTTGAAGTGGGCGTCCGTGGTCTGGCCGCCGCCTCCCGCGCCCGCGCCGCCGAAAGTGGACGGACCGCTTTTGTCCTCCTCATCCTCGGCCAGGGCTTCGGCCCACTGCGCGGCCAGAGTCTCGTCGTCCACGGGCGAACGCTCCTGGTCCCCGGCGGCGGCTCCGGCGTCCCCGGCCTCAGCCTCCGGCGCTCCGGCATCCCCGCCGGGCTGGCCGGCTTCTTCTTCCTCAAGCTGTGCCGCCCACTGCGCGGCCAAGGCTTCCTGATCGTCCTGCGACATGACGTACCTCGTTATCAGCTCCGTCGCGAGGGTCCGCGTTTGCGGCCCCGCCGGAGCGGCTTAGAGCGCTCTGACATTGAAAATATCCAAACGCTCTGTGCGGATTCTCGCGAAAAATCCGCGCCGCGAACGTATCGCAAGGCAAATTCATTTCGCCGTTACGCGAGACGTCCAAGCGCAAAATACGCTCGCGGAACAAGCACCGGCGCGGGCTTATTCCACCACAAAATCCGTAAAATAGACTCGGATCACGCGTTGCGCGCCCAGAATCTGATTGAGCCGCGCCGCCACTTCGGCCTTGAGCAGCACCTTGCCGTCGGGCGTGGCAATGTCCGTGAAACTCTTGCCCGCCAACAACATGATGACGGCATCGCGGATGCGCGCATTCTGGGCTTTGAGCGCTTCCGACACGTCGGCATTGACTTCCACTTCCATGCCCAGCTTGAGATAACGCCGCCCGCCG
>ENA-ORRA01001098-ORRA01001098.1-human-gut-metagenome-genome-assembly--contig:-NODE-1098-length-19880-cov-4.556015_pt1 | contig 19880 bp, 21 predicted proteins | sample MGYA00242169_ERZ509122 | MGnify/ENA primary metagenome ERZ509122 (study PRJEB26280, sample SAMEA2338650) | human gut metagenome | biome: human gut; feature: human-associated habitat; material: faeces...
TATTGCCATTACAAAAGCCACTCCCTACAGAGTGGCTTTGATAATGGCTTATACCCTACACGGGATAACTTAACTGATATCCCTTTTAACGGATAAAGGTATTCAAGCCTGACACATCATGCGCTGTATCGTCGCCGTATTCCCGTATTAACAGAGACCGTAGCCCGACGGGGAACTCCTTCTGCGAGAGTGTGCGGGAATAATCAAAAACGATGCACACCGGGTTTTTACCGCGTTTATGGTTCGCGGGTTTGTCCCTCATGCTCGCCAGTCCTGTGCGGGGGTGGAAGAAACAGGATACTCACACAGATTCTTGTGGGCACGATGCTATTCCTTTCTGGATTATCCCGATGCCATTCATGCAAGGCGCTGTATCAGACGTTCGTCATGGCTGTCAGGCTGACGGGTCCTCCCGGTGGGGTGGTCTGCCACGGGGCGGGAGCGTCGCGGAAAAAGGCTAGTTTTTGAAATTTTATTCGTCATCACCACTACTGTAATAGATTGATATTACAGTATTTTTATTTTTGTGGTGTCGATTTTGATTGTTTTTTGTTCATCACTAACACCGTTTGCCTAAAGTCGTTCGCAAGATGCATGTTTAAAACATTCTGGAGCGGGTATGGATCGAGAGTTAAAAAATCTGACGCTGAATATCAGTCAACTGGCGGCACTGTCAGGTGTACATCGCCAGACTGCTGCGGCAAGGCTGCAAAATCTACCCGTTGCAGGGGGGCATGAAAGCAACCTCAAGCTTTATCGGGTGGTTGATATTGTGTCGGCATTTCTGGCATTACCACCGCCGGTTGCAGAAGGCGAAATGGACGCGCATGAGCGCAAAGCCTGGTATCAGTCTGAACGTGAGCGTCTTAAGTTCGAACAGGAAACGGCACAACTCATTCCGGCCAGTGATGTCAGACGGGAGTTTGCCATCTGGGCAAAAGCGGTCGTGCAGGTGCTGGAGACATTACCGGATATTCTTGAACGTGACTGCGGTCTGCAGCCTGCCGCTGTGAGCCGTGTTCAGTCCATTATTGATGATCTGCGCGATCAGATAGCCCTGCGGGTGACTGAAGCAGGTGCGGATGATGAGGAGGAATTACAGCAGGAGGAGTAATGCTGAATCAGGAAACCGCAAAGGCAGCACGAACCGATTCAGGTTATATCCTTCGCGCACCGAGACGAATGCGGGTTGCTGATGCCGTTGCTCAGTATATGCGGGTGCCCATGGGGGCAGGGAACTCAGTCCCGTGGGATCCGCTGGTGGCACCGTATGTTATTGAGCCTATGAACTGCCTGGCCTCGCGTGAATACGACGCAGTGATATTTGTTGGCCCGGCACGAACCGGCAAGACTATCGGCCTGATTGACGGCTGGGTGATTTACAACGTGATTTGCGATCCTGCTGATATGCTGATCATTCAGATGACGGAGGAAAAAGCCCGCGAACACTCCAAAAAACGACTCGCCAGAACGTTTCGCGTCAGCCCGGAAGTGGTCAGTCGCCTGAGTCCGAACAAAAATGACAACAACGTTTATGACAGAACATTCCTTGCTGGCAACTACCTGAAAATCGGCTGGCCGTCAGTCAATATCATGTCTTCATCAGATTATAAATGCGTGGCGCTGACGGATTATGACCGTTTTCCGGAAGATATTGATGGTGAGGGGGATGCCTTCTCTCTTGCCTCAAAACGTACCACCACATTTATGTCCAGTGGTATGACGCTTGTGGAGAGTTCCCCCGGCAGGGATGTGAAGGATGTGAAATGGCGACGGACTTCACCGCATGAGGCTCCACCAACCACGGGGATCCTGTCGCTCTATAACCGTGGCGATCGCCGTCGCTGGTACTGGCCCTGTCCACACTGTGGTGAGTATTTTCAGCCCTGCGGCGATGTGGTTGCTGGTTTCCGTGATATTGCCGATCCTGTGCTGGCAAGTGAGGCGGCTTATATTCAGTGTCCTTCCTGTTCAGGACGGATTTTGCCTGAACAAAAACGCGAGCTGAACGGACGTGGGGTCTGGTTACGGGATGGTGAATCCATCAATGCAGATGGCAGTCGTTATGGTGATCCCCGGCGTTCACGTATTGCGTCATTCTGGATGGAGGGTCCGGCAGCTGCTTATCAGACACTCTCGCAACTCGTTTACAAACTGCTTACTGCAGAACAGGAATACGAGACAACCGGAAGTGAAGAGACACTCAAGACGGTTATCAATACCGACTGGGGATTACCTTATCTTCCCCGCGCCAGCATGGAGCAACGAAAAAGTGAATTGCTTGAGCAGCGGGCAGAGCCAGTTCCTTCCCGCAGTGTGCCGGATGGCGTTAATTTCCTTGTGGCGACAGTGGATGTGCAGGCGGGACGTCATCGCCGTTTTGTGGTTCAGGTAACGGGCTATGGCAGCCGTGGCGAACGCTGGATTATTGATCGTTACAACATCACGCAGTCATTGCGCGGTGACAGCGACGGGGAGAGCCAGCGAATTGATCCGGCCAGCTATCCGGAAGACTGGGATGTCCTGCTGACGGATGTTTTTCATAAAAGCTGGCCGCTGGCCTCCGATCCTTCTCAACAAATGCGACTGATGGCAATGGCGGTGGACTCCGGCGGTGAAGACGGGGTCACTGATAATGCCTATAAATTCTGGCGTCGTTGCCGTCGTGATGGCCTTGGTAAACGTATTTACCTGTTTAAGGGCGACAGCATCCGGCGCGCAAAACTGATCACCCGTACATTCCCTGATAACACCGGACGAACGGGCCGCCGGGCGCAGGCCGCAGGTGATGTGCCGCTCTGGCTTCTTCAGACGGATGCCCTGAAAGACCGGGTGAATAACGCGTTATGGCGTGACTCGCCAGGTCCAGGCTATGTGCATTTCCCTGACTGGCTGGGGAGCTGGTTTTACGACGAACTGACGTATGAAGAGCGGAGCAGTGACGGGAAATGGAGTAAGCCGGGTCGCGGTGCCAACGAAGCTTTTGACCTGATGGTGTATGCCGAGGCTCTGGTCATTCTGCATGGATACGAAAAGATCCGCTGGCCGGATGCACCGGAGTGGGCGAGCCGGGAAACCTGGCTGGAGTGTGTCCCGGACAGTACCGAACCGTCATCCTCACCGGAACCGGTATCCACGCCTGTTAAAAAACAAAAACGGAAGAAAACAGTAACTGACGATGTTAACCCCTGGCTGACTTCCGGAGGATGGTTATGAACCAGAATGATATCGAAGCCATGATTCAGCGTTATACGGAAGCTGAAATGGCGGTGCTGGACGGAAAATCCGTCACCTTTAATGGTCAGCAGATGACCATGGAAAACTTATCTGAGATCCGGCAGGGACGGCAGGAGTGGGAGCGCCGCCTTGCGGCTCTGATTACACGACGACGGGGGCATCCCGGGTACCGGCTGGCGAGGTTCTGATGGCAATTCTTGATGATGTGATTGGCGTTTTTTCACCAGGATGGAAAGCGGCAAGGCTGCGTTCCCGAGCGGTGATCCAGGCTTATGAGGCCGTAAAAACGACGCGGACACACAAAGCCCGACGGGAGAACCGAACTGCCGACCAGTTAAGCCAGTACGGGGCCGTGTCGTTACGTGAGCAGGCCCGTTACCTTGATAACAACCACGATCTGGTCATTGGTGTATTTGACAAGCTGGAAGAACGGGTGGTGGGGAAAAACGGGATTATTGTCGAGCCACATCCGGTATTACGCAATGGTGCCATTGCCCGTGACCTGGCAGCGGAGATACGTACCCGATGGAGTGAATGGTCTGTCAGTCCGGAGGTCACCGGGCAGTTTACCCGTCCGATGCTGGAACGTCTGATGCTGCGTACCTGGCTGCGCGATGGTGAGGTGTTTGCCCAGATGGTTTCCGGGCGCATAAACAGCCTGACGCCTTCTGCCGGTGTTCATTTCTGGCTGGAGGCGCTCGAGCCGGACTTTATTCCCATGACCAGTGATGAGAGCAACAGGCTGAATCAGGGCGTGTTTGTTGATGACTGGGGGCGTCCCGAAAAATATCTGGTGTATAAAAGTCGTCCTGTATCCGGACGGCAGATGGAAACCAAAGAAGTGGATGCAGAGCGAATGCTGCATCTTAAATTTGTTCGCCGTCTGCACCAGATGCGCGGGACGTCTTTATTGTCCGGTGTGCTGATCCGCCTCAGCGCCCTGAAAGAGTATGAAGATTCTGAGCTGACTGCAGCAAGGATCGCCGCTGCTCTGGGGATGTACATCCGGAAAGGCGACGGACAGAGCTATGAAACGGATGGTAATGACAGCAAGGAGAATGAACGCGAGCTTACCATTCAGCCAGGCATTATTTACGACGATCTGAAACCCGGCGAAGAAATCGGAATGGTGAAGTCGGATCGTCCCAATCCTAACCTTGAAACTTTTCGTAATGGTCAGTTGCGTGCTGTGGCTGCGGGCAGTCGTCTGAGTTTTTCCAGTACAGCGCGCAACTATAACGGCACTTACAGCGCCCAGCGTCAGGAGCTGGTTGAATCTACTGATGGCTACCTGATCCTGCAGGACTGGTTTATTGGTGCCGTCACCCGCCCGATGTACCGTGCCTGGCTGAAACAGGCTGTGGCATCCGGTGTTATCAGGCTACCCCGCGATCTGGACCGATCTTCACTGTATACCGCGGTGTATTCCGGACCGGTGATGCCGTGGATTGACCCTGTTAAGGAGGCTGAGGCCTGGAAAATTCAGATTCGTGGTGGAGCGGCGACAGAATCAGACTGGGTACGTGCAGGTGGTCGTAATCCGGATGATGTCAAACGTCGGCGCAAGGCCGAAATTGATGAAAACCGCAAGCTGGATCTGGTATTTGATACCGATCCGGCCAGTGATAAAGGAGGCAGCAGTGCCGCAACGAAACGACAGGAGCCGCAGCACACCGACGACCAGTCCGAAGAATAATTCCTGGTTCAGGATGCAGGCAGGTCACCAGAGTGACGCGGATATTTATATTTATGACGAGATTGGTTTCTGGGGTGTTACGGCGAAGCAGTTTATCAGTGATCTGAATGCACTGGGCGGTATCACCCACATTAATCTCCATATTAATTCACCGGGTGGCGATGTCTTTGAAGGCATCGCCATTTTTAATGCACTGAAAACACATGGTGCGTCCATTACCGTTTATGTCGACGGTGTGGCGGCGTCAATGGCGTCGGTCATTGCGATGGTGGGAAACCCGGTCATTATGCCGGAAAACTCCTTCATGATGATTCATAAACCATTTGGCTTTACGGGCGGTGATGCGGAGGACATGCGCACCTATGCCGACCTGCTCGATAAAGTTGAGGCGGTTCTGTTACCCGCTTATGCACAGAAAACCGGGAAAACCACCGATGAAATTGCTGCCATGCTGGCGGATGAGACCTGGATGTCCGGTGCCGAATGTCTGGCACAGGGATTTGCTGATCAGGTGACACCAGCCGTTAAGGCAATGGCATGTATTCAGTCAAAACGTACAGAGGAATTTAAAAAGATGCCGGAATCCATTCGAAACATGATTACTCTGCCACGCAACAGTGCTCCACGCGTACAGGATGATGAACCTGCAGCCTCCCGGACGCCAGTGCAGGCAGCAGCACCCGTGGTGGATGAAAACAGCATCCGTGCGCAGGTACTGGCAGAGCAAAAAGCGCGTGTAAACGGTATTAATGATCTGTTTGCCATGTTTGACGGGCGTTATCAGACGCTGCAGGCTCAGTGTCTTGCCGATCCTGAATGTTCGCTGGAGCAGGCCCGCGAAAAGCTGTTGAACGAGATGGGTCGCGAGTCCACGCCATCCAATAAAAATACCCTGGATCATATTTATGCCGGTAACGGTAATTTTGTGGGGGACGGGATCCGCCAGGCGCTGATGGCGCGCGCCGGGTTTGAAAAAACTGAACGTGATAATGTCTACAACGGGATGACCCTGCGTGAATATGCCCGTATGTCACTGACTGAACGTGGTATTGGTGTTTCCAGTTATAACCCGATGCAGATGGTCGGTGCGGCGTTCACACACAGTACGTCTGACTTCGGTAATATTCTGCTGGATGTTGCGAACAAAGCCATTCTGCAGGGCTGGGAAGATGCCCCTGAAACCTATGAACAGTGGACGCGGAAAGGTCAGTTGTCTGATTTTAAAATTGCCCATCGTGTGGGTATGGGGGGCTTCAGTGCTCTGCGTCAGGTGCGTGAAGGGGCAGAATATAAATACGTCACCACCGGAGATAAACAGGCCACTATTGCACTGGCGACCTATGGCGAGCTGTTCAGTATCACCCGTCAGGCCATTATCAATGATGATCTGAATATGCTGACCGATGTCCCGATGAAGCTGGGCCGTGCGGCGAAATCCACTATTGCCGATCTGGTTTATGCCATTCTGACGTCTAACCCGAAAATATCCACAGATAATGTAAGTCTGTTCGATAAAGCGAAACATGCAAACGTACTGGAGAGCGCTGCAATGGACGTGGCATCGCTGGATAAAGCCCGCCAGTTGATGCGCGTACAGAAAGAGGGGGAGCGTCATCTGAATATTCGTCCTGCGTTCGTACTGGTACCGACGGCGATGGAGTCTGTTGCTAACCAGGTCATTCGCTCCTCAAGTGTCAAGGGGGCTGACATTAACGCCGGTATTATTAACCCGGTGAAAGATTTTGCGACCGTTATTGCAGAGCCTCGTCTTGATGATAACAGCCAGACCACCTTCTACCTGGCTGCGTCAAAAGGCTCCGATACGATTGAAGTGGCTTATCTCAACGGTGTGGATACGCCATATATTGATCAGATGGAGGGCTTCAGTGTGGATGGCGTGACAACGAAAGTGCGTATTGACGCTGGTGTTGCGCCAGTTGATCACCGCGGCCTGGTGAAATGTACGGCGTAAACGTCGCAGACAACAACTCTGATGGCCCGTAAGGGCTTTTTTGTACCTGAAATCAGCCCCTGAACGGGGCTGTGCGGAGACAGTTATGGCAAAGAATTTTGTAGAAGAAGGAAAAACGGTGGCGATTGTTGCCAGTGCAGCCATCAGCAGCGGAGATCTGGTGCAGGTGGGTGATGTTTTTGCGGTGGCGCTGACCGATATTCCACAGGGAGAAACAGGCGACGGCATAACCGAAGGTGTGTTTATGCTGCCTAAGCTGAAAACGGATGACATGAAAACGGGTAAGAAGGTTTATCTGAAGTCAGGAAAAGTTCAGCTGACTAACAGCGGCTCTGATCCGCTGGTCGGGGTTGTCTGGGCAGATGCCGGAACCAGTGCAGAAGAAGTGCCGGTAAAACTCAATGTCTGATCCCTTTTCCCGGCTGGCAGCGCGTATGGATGCGATCACGGTCAGAAAGATGGGAAAGACAGCCTCGATTAATGATGTCGATATGACTGTGATCCCGGGAGAAACACTGGCAGAGCTGAATGCTCTGTCCGGACCTGCGGTCTCTCTGGTGGTGTTTTCTTCGGGATACCGCCCACGGCGCGGGGATCGCGTTGTTTATGACGGACAACAATGGACGGTCACACGGCATGAACGTTTTAACGGTAAGCCAATGATCTTTATTGAGTAAAGAGGTGTGGGATGAAGGGGCTTGAGAATGCCATCCGCAATCTGAACAGCCTTGATACCCGTATGGTGCCACAGGCCAGCGCATGGGCGATAAACCGTGTGGCACAGAAAGCGGTCTCGGTTGCCACCCGGCAGGTTGCCGGGAATACCGTTGCGGGAGATAACCAGGTGAAAGGGATCCCCCTGAAACTGGTACGACAGCGTGTCCGGGTGTTTAAAGCCAGTCCGTCAGGAAAAATGACGGCCAGGATCCGCGTTAACCGGGGCAATCTGCCCGCCATTAAGCTGGGGACAGCCCGGGTCAGACTGGCCCGGCGTGGTGGAAAACTGCAGTACCGTGGCAGTGTGCTGAAGGTGGGTAAATATCTTTTCCGGGATGCGTTTATTCAGCAACTGGCGAATGGTCGCTGGCATGTGATGCGACGTATTGATGGCAAAAATCGTTACCCCATTGATGTGGTGAAAATCCCGCTGTCCGGACCGCTGACACAGGCATTTGAAGATGCCCGCGACCACATCATTGCTGCGGAAATGCCGAAACAGCTGGGGTATGCACTAAAACAACAACTGAGGTTATGGCTGACCCGATGAACCGACATACACAAATCCGCCAGGCCGTACTGGCACGCCTTCGGGAACAGTGTGGAGACAGCGCCACGTTTTTTGACGGGCTTCCGGCATTTATTGATGCGCAGGAACTGCCTGCCGTGGCGGTGTGGCTGAGTGATGCTCAGTACACCGGAAAAATGACGGATGAAGATGACTGGCAGGCTGTTCTGCATATTGCCGTCTTCATCCGGGCACAGGCACCGGATTCAGAGCTGGATATGTGGATGGAGAGCACCATTTTCCCTGCCCTGAATGATATACCGGCACTTTCCGGACTCATCGACACCCTGATCCCACTCGGTTTTAACTATCAACGTGATAATGAGATGGCCACCTGGGCGATGGCGGAAATCACGTACCAGATCATGTACACGAATTAAGGAGGTGGTAATGACCACACCAAATCCACTGGCAAAGACGAAAGGTGCGGGGACGACGTTCTGGATGTATACCGGCAACGGCGATGCGTTTGCGAACCCTTTGTCGGACACTGACTGGCTGCGTCTTGCGATGGTGAAGGATCTGCAACCTGGCGAAATGACCGCTGATGCAGAAGATGACACTTATCTCGATGATGAAGATGCAGACTGGAAAACGACAACCCAGGGGCAGAAATCCGTTGGTGATACTTCGGCGACGCTGGCCTGGCGTCCGGGTGACAGCGGGCAGAAAAAACTGGTTCAGTTGTTCGATTCCGGTGAAGTCTGCGCGTTTCGTATCAAATATCCCAACGGCACTGTTGATGTTTTCCGTGGCTGGCTGAGCTCACTGGGTAAAACCATTGCCTCAAAAGACGTGATGACCCGCACTGTGAAAATCAGCGGTGTGGGGCGTCCGTATCTGGCAGAGGAAGGCACTGAAACCGTGAGCGTTACCGGGCTGACAGTATCACCGGCGTCTGCCAGTGTAAAAGTGGGAGCAACCACCACGCTGACCTTTACAGTAAAACCTGACGGAGCCAGTGACAAAGCGATCAGTGTGCATTCGTCAGATCCACAGACTGCCACGGTTACCCTGAACGGACTTGTGGCCACGGTAAAAGGCGTGAAGCAGGGCAGTGTCAGCATTGTGGGCATGACCGCTGACGGGAATTTTGTGGCAGTGGCTACGGTGGCTGTCAGCGCCGCAGGTTAACAGGACGATACTCATCATTTGCCCCGGTTATGCGGGGCTTTTTTGCAGGTGGAGAACATGATGTTTCTGAAACAGGGCACGTTTAATTATGAAAAACAGTCCGTGGTGCTCAGTGAGCTGTCCGGGCTGCAGAGAATTGAATATCTGATGTTTGTTCAGCAGCGAACGGCAAAGTTTGATGCCGGGGAGGGAGAACTGCCGGAGGCTGAACGACAGATTGCTTTTCTGCGGATGGGGATGGATATCAATGCCTGGCTGGTTTCCCGCTCACTGTGGAATGCGGAACAGTCTCAGGATGTTGAGACGCTTTACGCATCCGTTATTACAACATGGTCGTATGATGCCCTGGGTGCGGGGGCGGAGATGGTTCTGTCGCTGAGCGGTATGGGGGCCATTGATAATGCCGGGGATGATGAGCATGAGGCGCTGACGCCGGAAAAGTCCTGACGCGGGAAATGCAGTTTGTCATGCGGCTTGCCCGGGAGTTCCGGCGGGCAGACTGGCGGCGGATGCTGTCGGAAATGTCGGCCACTGAGCTTGGTGAGTGGGGCGATTATTTCCGGATGCAGAGCTTCAGTGATGTGTGGATGGATGCGCAGTTTGCCTCGCTGAAGGCATTGATCGTGAGAATGGTGTCCGGCAGCAGTGATGCTGCGGTGGCTGATTTCAGCCTTTTACCGGAAGAGAACGGGATACCGGAGCGAACGGACGAAGAACTGATGCATCTTGGAGAAGGTATTTCCGGAGGTGTGCGTTATGGACCAGATAGCCAACCTGGTCATTGATTTGGGGATTGATGCGGCAGAGTTTAAAAATGAAATTCCCCGTATCAAAAACCTTCTGAATGGTGCCGCCAGCGATGCAGAACGGTCTTCTGCCCGTATGCAGCGTTTTATGGAGCGTCAGACTCAGGCCGCCCGGCAGACAACGCAGGCGGCGTCTTCGGCTGCCACCAGCCGCATCCGTCCATGCGCAGACGGTGGAGAAGAACGCACAGGCTCATGAACGCATGGCCCGCGAGGTGGAGAAAACCCGCCAGCGCATGGAGGCGCTGAGCCAGAAAATGCGCGATGAACAGGCGCAGGCCATGGCTCTGGCGGAGGCTCAGGATAAAGCGGCTGCTGCGTTTTATCGTCAGATTGACAGTGTGAAACAGGCCAGTGCGGGGCTGCAGGAATTACAGCGTATTCAGCAGCAGATCCGACAGGCCAGAAACAGTGGCGGGATTGGTCAGCAGGATTATCTGGCGCTGATTTCTGAGGTTACGGCGAAAACCCGTGTTCTTACACAGGCTGAGGAAGAGGCTACCCGACAGAAAGTGGCGTTTATCCGTCAGCTTAAAGAGCAGGCAACCCGCCAGAATCTTTCTTCTTCTGAGTTGCTTCGTGCTAAGGCTGCCCAGCTGGGGGTAAGCAGTGCTGCAGAAGTGTATATCCGCAAAATGGAGCAGGCAGGAAAAGCCACGCATTCGCTGGGTCTGAAAAGTGCAGCGGCCCGCCAGGAGATAGGCGTTCTGATAGGTGAACTGGCCCGCGGCAATTTAGGGGCGCTGAGGGGATCCGGGATAACGCTGGCTAACCGTGCCGGATGGATAGACACTCTGATATCACCGAAAGGCATGATGCTTGGCGGGGTTATTGGCGGTATTGCCGCGTCCGTCTATGGTCTGGGTAAAGCCTGGTATGACGGTCAGAAGGAGGGGGAAGAATTTAACCGCCAGTTGTCGCTGACGGGGCATTATGCCGGAGTCACTGCCGAGCAGCTGTGGACGCTTAGTCGTGCTATTTCCGGGAATGGTATCACGCAACATGCTGCAGCCGGTGCGCTGGCTCAGGTGGTGGGGAGTGGTGCATTTCGTGGAAACGATATCGGTATGGTGGCGAGAGCTGCCGCACAGATGGAGCGATCGGTTGGCCAGTCGGTCAGCGATACCATAAATCAGTTTAAGCGGCTGAAGGATGATCCTGTAAATGCCGCGAAGGCTCTGGACAATGAGCTGCATTTTCTTACTGCCACTCAGCTTGAGCAGATACGTGTCCTTGGGGATCAGGGACGGTCCAGTGATGCTGCACGGATAGCCATGTCTGCACTGGCAGAGGAAACCGGTCGGCGTACTGCGGATATTGATAATAACCTCAATGCGCTTGGCAGTACGCTGAAGTATCTGTCTGATTTGTGGAGTCGTTTCTGGGATGCGGCCATGAATATTGGTCGTAAAGACTCGCTGGATGAACAGATTGCCGCTTTACAGGAGAAAGTGTCGCGGGCGAAAAGACTCCCCTGGACGGCATCATCTTCTCAGGTTGAATACGATCAGCAGCGTCTTAACGATCTTCAGGAGAAAAAACGCCAGAAGGATTTGCAGGATGCAAAAGAGCAGGCAGAGCGGAATTATCAGGAGCAACAGAAACGACGTAATGCTGAAAATGCTGCACTGAACCGGATGAATGAAACGGAAGCAGCACGACATCAGCGTGAAATTGCGCGTATTAATGCCATGCAGTACGCCGACCAGGCTGTCAGGGATGCGGCGATACAACGTGAAAATGAACGTTACGAGAAAGCCCTGGCATCCGGTAAGAAAAAAACACGCGAAACCCGTAATGATGAGGCCACCCGGTTATTGCTGCAGTACAGTCAGCAACAGGCACAGGTGGAAGGACAGATTGCTGCTGCAAGACAGTCAGCAGGCATTGCCACTGAAAAGATGACAGAAGCGCATAAACAGCTTCTGGCTCTGCAGCAGCGCATCAGCGACCTGGACGGGAAAAAACTGACGGCAGATGAAAAGAGTGTGCTGGCCCGTAAAGATGAACTGATTCAGGCACTGACGCTGCTGGATGTAAAACAGCAGGAGCTTCAGAAACAGACGGCACTCAACGAGCTGAAGAAAAAAACAATTCAGCTGACCAGTCAACTGGCTGAAGAAGAGCGCGCTCAGCGTCAGCAACATGACCTGGATATCGCCACGGTGGGTATGGGTGATCAGCAGCGGCAGCGATATCAGGTACAACTGAGTCTTCGCCAGAAATACCAGCAACAGCTGGAGCAGTTGAGGCGGGATAGTGAGCAGAAAGGAACATATAACACGGATGACTACAGAAAGGCCGAGCAGGCGCTGACGGAGAGCCTGAACCGACAACTGAATGAGAATCGCCGTTACTGGCAACAGCTTGAAGTTGTGCAGGGTAACTGGAAAAACGGAGTCCTGCGTGCATTTCAGGATTTTACCGTGGATGCAGATAATACGGCAGGAACAGCAGAACAGGTGTTCTCGTCAGCCTTCAGCAACATGGGAAATGGCCTGGCAACTTTTGTCACTACCGGCAAACTCAACTTCAAATCCTTCACCTCTTCTGTGCTGTCAGATATGGCGAAAATCCTGGCGCAGGCAACCATGATGAAATCGATAAAAGGGATTGGCAGTGTACTGGGATTTGATCTCAGCAGCCTTTCCCTGAATGCCAATGGGGGGATTTATCAGTCTGCTGATTTGAGCCGTTACAGTGGCACGGTGGTTAACCGTCCGACGTTTTTTGCTTTTGCAAAAGGCGCGGGGGGGATGGGGGAAGCTGGACCTGAAGCCATTCTGCCACTGCGTCGTGGTGCTGACGGTAAGCTGGGGGTTGTGGCGGATATTGGTGGTTCAGGTATGGTGATGTTTGCCCCGCAGTACAACATCGAGATCAATAACGATGGTACGAACGGGCAGATAGGTCCGGCTGCCCTGAAGGTGGTTTATGACCTCGGGAAAAAAGCAGCAGCGGACTTTATGCAACAGCAGTCCCGTGATGGTGGTCAGTTAAGCGGAGCGTATCGGTAATGGAAACTTTTCACTGGAAAATTCGCCCTGATATGACTGTGGCATCGGAGCCGAAGGTGGTGACAGTGAAGCTGGGCGATGGTTATGAACAGCGTCGTGCGGCGGGACTGAATAACCAGTTGTCGACTTACAGCGTGACGATACGTGTTCGTAAATGTGAACACCCATCTTTAAAAGCCTTTCTGGAACGGCACGGTGGCGTCCGCGCATTTCAGTGGACGCCACCTTATGACTGGAAGCCGATCAGGGTGGTTTGTCGTAAATGGTCGGCAAGCGTGGGGGCGTTGTGGGTAACCATAACGGCAGATTTTGAACAGGTCGTGGCATAGGAGTCTCTGATGCAGGATATTCCACAGGAAACACATCATGAGACGACACGCCTCACTCAGTCAGCCCAGGTGGTGCTCTGGGAAATCGACCTGACAGAGGTCGGTGGTGAACGTTATTTTTTCTGTAATGAGCAGAACGAAAAAGGTGAGCCGGTCACCTGGCAGGGGCGACAGTATCAGGCGTATCCCATTCAGGGGAGCGGTTTTGAACTGAACGGCAAGGGCAGTGCTGCCCGTCCGACACTGACGGTCTCTAACCTGTACGGCATGGTCACCGGGATGGCGGAAGATATGCAGAGTCTGGTCGGCGGAACGGTGGTCCGGCGTAAGGTTTACGCCCGTTTTCTGGATGCGGTGAACTTCGTCAACGGAAACAGCGACGCCGATCCGGAGCAGGAGATTATCAGCCGCTGGCGCATCGAGCAGTGTAGCAATTTAACAGCGGTAAGTGCCTCCTTTGTACTGTCCACGCCGACGGAAACGGATGGCGCTGTTTTTCCGGGACGTATCATGCTGGCCAACACCTGCACCTGGACCTATCGCGGTGATGAGTGCGGTTATCACGGTCCGGCAGTCGCGGATGAATATGACCAGCCAACGTCCGATATCACGAAGGATAAATGCAGCAAATGCCTGAGCGGTTGTAAGTTCCGCAATAACGTCGGCAACTTTGGCGGCTTCCTTTCCATTAACAAACTTTCGCAGTAAATCCCATGACAGAGACAGAATCAGCGATTCTGGCGCACGCCCGGCGATGTGCGCCAGCGGAGTCGTGCGGCTTCGTGGTGAGAACGCCGGAGGAGGAAAGATATTTTCCCTGCGTGAATATCTCCGGTGAGCCGGAGGCGTATTTCCGTATGTCGCCGGAAGACTGGCTGCAGGCAGAAATGCAGGGTGAGATTGTGGCGCTGGTCCACAGCCACCCCGGTGGTCTGCCCTGGCTGAGTGAGGCCGACCGGCGGCTGCAGGTGCAGAGTGATTTGCCGTGGTGGCTGGTCTGCCGGGGGGCGATTCATAAGTTCCGCTGTGTGCCGCATCTCACCGGGCGGCGCTTTGAGCACGGGGTGACGGACTGTTACACGCTGTTCCGGGATGCTTATCATCTGGCGGGGATTGAGATGCCGGATTTTCATCGCGGGGATGACTGGTGGCGTCACGGTCAGAATCTCTATCTGGATAATCTGGAGGCGACGGGGCTGTATCAGGTGCCGTTGTCAGCGGCACAGCCGGGCGATGTGCTGCTGTGCTGTTTTGGTTCATCGGTGCCGAATCACGCCGCAATTTACTGCGGCGACGGCGAGCTGCTGCACCATATTCCTGAACAACTGAGCAAACGAGAGAGGTATACCGACAAATGGCAGCGACGCACACACTCCCTCTGGCGTCACCGGGCATGGCGCGCATCTGCCTTTACGGGGATTTACAACGATTTGGCCGCCGCATCGATCTGCGTGTGAAAACGGGGGCCGAAGCCATCCGGGCGCTGGCCATGCAGATCCCGGCGTTTCGTCAGAAGCTGAGCGACGGCTGGTATCAGGTACGCATTGCCGGGCGTGATACAGGTGAAACGGAATTATCAGCCCGTCTTAATGAACCGCTGGCAAATGGTGCTGTGATCCATATCGTGCCGCGTCTGGCGGGAGCCAAAAGTGGCGGTGTGTTTCAGGCTGTGCTGGGGGCGGCTGTTATGGCGGTTGCTATATGGATGCCGGGGGTAGGAATTATGGCGAGTAATCTGCTGTTTTCTCTCGGTGCCAGTATGACGCTTGGCGGTGTTGCACAGATGCTGGCCCCTAAACCCAAAACCCCCCGCACACAGACAACGGATAACGGCAAACAGAACACCTATTTTTCTTCACTGGATAATATGGTTGCCCAGGGCAATGTTCTGCCTGTTCTGTACGGGGAAATGCGCGTGGGGTCACGCGTGGTTTCTCAGGAGATCAGCACGGCAGACGAAGGGGACGGTGGTCAGGTTGTGGTGATTGGTCGCTGATGCAAAATGTTTTATGTGAAACCGCCTGCGGGCGGTTTTGTCGTTTATGGAGCGTGAGGAATGGGTAAAGGAAGCAGTAAGGGGCATACCCCGCGCGAAGCGAAGGACAACCTGAAGTCCACGCAGTTGCTGAGTGTGATCGATGCCATCAGCGAAGGGCCGGTTGAAGGTCCGGTGGATGGCTTAAAAAGCGTGCTGCTGAACAGTACGCCGGTGCTGGACACTGAGGGGAATACCAATATATCCGGCGTCACGGTGGTGTTCCGGGCCGGTGAGCAGGAGCAGACACCGCCGGAGGGTTTTGAATCCTCCGGCTCCGAGACTGTGCTGGGTACGGAAGTGAAATACGACACGCCGATCACCCGGACCATCACGTCGGCAAACATCGACCGTCTGCGCTTTACCTTCGGTGTGCAGGCACTGGTGGAAACCACCTCAAAGGGGGACAGGAATCCGTCGGAAGTCCGTCTGCTGGTTCAGATACAACGTAACGGTGGCTGGGTGACGGAAAAAGACATCACCATTAAGGGCAAAACCACGTCGCAGTATCTGGCCTCGGTGGTGGTGGGTAACCTGCCGCCGCGCCCGTTTAATATCCGGATGCGCAGGATGACGCCGGACAGCACCACAGACCAGCTGCAGAACAAAACGCTCTGGTCGTCATACACCGAAATCATCGATGTGAAACAGTGCTACCCGAACACGGCACTGGTCGGCGTGCAGGTGGATTCGGAGCAGTTCGGCAGCCAGCAGGTGAGCCGTAATTATCATCTGCGCGGGCGCATTCTGCAGGTGCCGTCGAACTATAACCCGCAGACGCGGCAATACAGCGGTATCTGGGACGGAACGTTTAAACCGGCATACAGCAACAACATGGCCTGGTGTCTGTGGGATATGCTGACCCATCCGCGCTACGGCATGGGGAAACGTCTTGGTGTGGCGGATGTGGATAAATGGGCGCTGTATGTCATCGGCCAGTACTGCGACCAGTCGGTGCCGGACGGTTTTGGCGGCACGGAGCCGCGCATCACCTGTAATGCCTACCTGACCACGCAGCGTAAGGCGTGGGATGTGCTCAGTGATTTCTGCTCGGCGATGCGCTGTATGCCGGTATGGAACGGGCAGACGCTGACGTTCGTGCAGGACCGACCATCAGATAAGGTGTGGACCTATAACCGCAGTAATGTGGTGATGCCGGATGATGGCGCGCCGTTCCGCTACAGTTTCAGCGCCCTGAAGGACCGCCATAATGCCGTTGAGGTGAACTGGATTGACCCGAACAACGGCTGGGAGACGGCGACAGAGCTTGTTGAAGATACGCAGGCCATTGCCCGTTACGGTCGTAATGTCACGAAGATGGATGCCTTTGGCTGTACCAGCCGGGGGCAGGCACACCGCGCCGGGCTGTGGCTGATTAAAACGGAACTGCTGGAAACGCAGACCGTGGACTTCAGCGTGGGTGCTGAAGGGCTTCGCCATGTACCGGGCGATGTCATTGAAATCTGCGATGATGACTATGCCGGTATCAGCACCGGTGGTCGCGTGCTGGCGGTAAACAGCCAGACCCGGACGCTGACGCTCGACCGTGAAATCACGCTGCCATCTTCCGGCACCACGCTGATAAGCCTGGTTGACGGGCAGGGGAGTCCGGTCAGCGTGGAGGTTCAGTCCGTCACCGACGGCGTGAAGGTAAAAGTGAGCCGTGTTCCTGACGGCGTTGCTGAATACAGCGTGTGGGGGCTGAAGCTGCCGACGCTGCGCCAGCGCCTGTTCCGCTGCGTGAGTATCCGTGAGAACGACGACGGCACGTATGCCATCACCGCCGTGCAGCATGTACCGGAAAAAGAAGCCATCGTGGATAACGGGGCGCACTTTGACGGCGACCAGAGCGGCACGGTGAATGGTGTCACGCCGCCAGCGGTGCAGCACCTGACTGCCGAAGTCACCGCAGACAGCGGGGAGTATCAGGTACTGGCCCGCTGGGACACGCCGAAGGTGGTGAAGGGCGTGAGTTTCATGCTTCGCCTGACCGTGGCAGCGGATGACGGCAGTGAGCGGCTGGTCAGCACGGCCCGGACGACGGAAACCACATACCGCTTCACGCAACTGGCGCTGGGGAACTACAGGCTGACAGTCCGGGCGGTAAATGCGTGGGGGCAGCAGGGCGATCCGGCGTCGGTATCGTTCCGGATTGCCGCACCGGCAGCACCGTCGCGGATTGAGCTGACGCCGGGCTATTTTCAGATAACCGCCACGCCGCATCTTGCCGTTTATGACCCGACGGTACAGTTTGAGTTCTGGTTCTCGGAAACGCGGATTACCGATATCAGGCAGGTTGAAACCACAGCCCGCTACCTTGGCACGGGGCTGTACTGGATAGCCGCCAGTATCAATATCAAACCGGGCCATGATTATTACTTTTATATCCGCAGTGTGAACACCGTTGGCAAATCGGCATTCGTGGAGGCCGTCGGTCGGGCGAGCGATGATGCGGAAGGTTACCTGGATTTTTTCAAAGGCAAGATAACCGAATCCCATCTCGGTAAAGAGCTGCTGGAAAAAGTCGACCTGACGGAGGATAACGCCAGCAGACTGGATGAGTTTTCGAAAGAGTGGAAGGACGCTAACGATAAATGGAATGCTATGTGGGGCGTCAAAATTGAGCAGACCAAAGACGGCAAACATTATGTCGCGGGTATTGGCCTCAGCATGGAGGACACGGAGGAAGGCAAGCTGAGCCAGTTTCTGGTTGCCGCTAACCGTATCGCGTTTATTGACCCGGCAAACGGGAATGAAACGCCGATGTTTGTGGCGCAGGGCAACCAGATATTCATGAACGACGTGTTCCTGAAGCGCCTGACAGCCCCCGCCATTACCAGCGGTGGCAGTCCTCCGGTATTTTCCCTGACATCAGACGGAAAGCTGACCGCTAAAAATGCGGATATCAGTGGTAGTGTGAATGCGAACTCAGGAACGCTCAACAATGTCACGGTAAATGAAAACTGTACGATTAAGGGCATGCTGGAGGCGACCCAGGTCAGAGGGGATTTCGTTAAAGCTGTATCAAAAGCCTTCCCGAAAAAAGTCGGTACGTGGGGTAACACGGAAACACCAAACGGTACGGTTACAGTCACCATCAGCGATGATCATAACTTTGACCGCCAGATTATTATTCCGCCCATTATTTTTAACGGTATAGCGTATGACGATCCGGGGAGCGGAAATAACCCAGGAGGCACGCGATACACGGGTTATGGTTTTGAAGTTCGCAAAAACGGCGTATTAATCGCATCCAGAGAAACTAAAGGGGCCATTCCCGGTAGTTACAGTGCAGTTATTGATATGCCTAGTGGTGGTGGTAGCGTCACTCTGGAGTTTAAGATTTTCCAGAAAGGCAATCAGGGGGCAGGCAATATCACCGACTGTACGGTGATTGTGACCAAAAAAGCGGCTTCCGGCATCAGTATTCGTTGAAATATTTATAACCCCAATAAATGGCGTCAGGAATGACGCCTTTTTTATTGCAGAAAAGCGAGAGGTAATTATGCGTAAAGTTTGTGCCGCCATTTTGTCCGCAGCCATTTGTCTGGCCGTATCCGGTGCGCCTGCATGGGCGTCTGAACATCAGTCCACGCTGAGCGCGGGGTATCTTCATGCCCGGACCAACGTTCCCGGCAGTGATGATCTGAACGGGATTAACGTGAAATACCGTTATGAGTTTACGGATACGCTGGGGCTGGTGACGTCATTCAGCTATGCAGGAGACAAGAATCGCCAGCTGACCCATTACAGCGATACTCGCTGGCATGAAGATTCCGTTCGTAACCGCTGGTTCAGCGTAATGGCGGGGCCGTCTGTGCGCGTGAATGAATGGTTCAGCGCGTATGCGATGGCGGGTGTGGCTTACAGCCGTGTGTCGACTTTCTCCGGGGATTATCTCCGCGTAACTGACAACAAGGGGAAAACGCACGACGTGCTGACCGGAAGTGATGACGGTCGCCACAGCAACACGTCTCTGGCGTGGGGAGCTGGCGTGCAGTTTAACCCGACCGAATCCGTGGCCATTGATATTGCTTATGAAGGCTCCGGCAGTGGCGACTGGCGCACTGACGGTTTCATCGTGGGTGTCGGTTATAAGTTCTGATTAGCCAGGTAACACAGTGTTATGACAGCCCGCCGGTTCAGGCGGGCTTTTTTGTGGGGTGAATATGGCAGTAAAGATTTCAGGTGTACTGAAAGACGGCACAGGAAAACCGGTACAGAACTGCACAATCCAGCTGAAAGCAAAACGTAACAGCACCACGGTGGTGGTGAACACGCTGGCCTCAGAAAATCCGGATGAAGCCGGGCGTTACAGCATGGACGTTGAGTACGGTCAGTACAGCGTTATTCTGTTGGTGGAAGGATT
>ENA-ORRA01001107-ORRA01001107.1-human-gut-metagenome-genome-assembly--contig:-NODE-1107-length-19796-cov-11.621346_pt1 | contig 19796 bp, 16 predicted proteins | sample MGYA00242169_ERZ509122 | MGnify/ENA primary metagenome ERZ509122 (study PRJEB26280, sample SAMEA2338650) | human gut metagenome | biome: human gut; feature: human-associated habitat; material: faeces...
TTAAACCACATGTTCCTCCGCTTGTGCGGGCCCCCGTCAATTCCTTTGAGTTTCATTCTTGCGAACGTACTCCCCAGGTGGATAACTTATCGCTTTCGCTTAGTCACCGACTGTGTATCGCCGACAACGAGTTATCATCGTTTACTGCGTGGACTACCAGGGTATCTAATCCTGTTTGCTCCCCACGCTTTCGTGCCTCAACGTCAGATATAGTTTGGTAAGCTGCCTTCGCAATCGGTGTTCTGTATGATCTCTAAGCATTTCACCGCTACACCATACATTCCGCCTACCGCAACTACTCTCTAGCTCAACAGTATTAGAGGCACGTTCAGGGTTGAGCCCCGAAATTTCACCTCTAACTTATCAAACCGCCTACGCACCCTTTAAACCCAATAAATCCGGATAACGCTTGAATCCTCCGTATTACCGCGGCTGCTGGCACGGAGTTAGCCGATCCTTATTCGTACGATACTTTCAGACAGATACACGTATCTGCGTTTACCCTCGTACAAAAGCAGTTTACAACTCATAGAGCCGTCATCCTGCACGCGGCATGGCTGGTTCAGACTTGCGTCCATTGACCAATATTCCTCACTGCTGCCTCCCGTAGGAGTCTGGTCCGTGTCTCAGTACCAGTGTGGGGGGTTAACCTCTCAGTCCCCCTATGTATCGTCGCCTTGGTGAGCCGTTACCCCACCAACTAGCTAATACAACGCATGCCCATCTCTAACCATCGGAATTTTCAACCATAAAAGATGCCTTCTATGATATTATGGGGTATTAGTACCAATTTCTCAGTGTTATCCCCCTGTTAAAGGTAGGTTGCATACGCGTTACGCACCCGTGCGCCGGTCGCCACCATAGATATTGCTATCCATTATGCTGCCCCTCGACTTGCATGTGTTAAGCCTGCCGCTAGCGTTCATCCTGAGCCAGGATCAAACTCTCCATTGTATAAAGAATAATGTTTTGTTAGAGTCCTGACTACTTAATTTCCTTAAAGGAATTTGACAGATAAATACTACATTTCTTTTTCTCTCAATATTACCAGTAATTCAAAGAACCAATCTCAAAAGAGCCGTGATTTTTTTCATCACGTTTCGGACTGCAAAGATATGTAATCTTTTTCAATCCACCAAATCTTTTTTCAAGAACTTTTGCATTTTCTTTTTTGCTCCGTCATCCGAAAACCGGATTCGACTTTTAATCGAGCAACTGTTTTTCTCAAATGCGGATGCAAAGGTAGGGATTATTTTGGAATCTGCAAATGTTTTGATGATTTTTATATCGAAAAATGTATTTTTTTCTCTTTTTATATTCAATACCTATTTATATATAAATTAAAACTCTGCTCGTGATAATAACAAAAAGGCAAGTATATATTCAGCACACCTCTTTGGTGACGGAACGCCCCACTTCCGAAGAAAGGATTTAAGGAGTGAGGCCGAATTACAGACACGACCACAGACCGCGCATCAGCGACCGTCGGAAACAATACATTGAAATATTTAATTACTTAATATGGCGCAACCGTTTTCTTGTCGATTTCAGCGCAGCCACACTCCTGGAGGCTATTCGGTTCAGCCTATCCCTTCCTTCAAGGATAGGCTTCCAGGGAAAATCAAAGCATATCGATCGGTTCAGGGCGAACAGGCCGGCGTATTGATATAATCAAGCAAAAAAACGGAGCGACCATACAGTCGCTCCGCCATTTTTCAATCAACGAGAGGCTTACAGCCAACCGCCGTTCGAAGCCGCCTTCGCACGGCAAATGATCGCAACCTCGCGGCTCATCGACGTTCCACCGACAGAGCTCTTAACCGTCACAAGACCGGCGCTCTGCTTCGAACAGGTAATAATCGCATTATTACCCTCGACAGTGAACGTAAGCCCCAACTTATCCTTCACTGCATCGCTCACCTCCAGTGTGCAAGAAAGCGCAGTAACATCCCCGTAATATTTCGACAGCGAAATCGTCGTCGGCTTGTCCTGCTCGACCGTGATCGCCGGAGTACCCCGTACAGCCATCAGCATCTTGTAGGCGTCGATCATACCCGAACCCATTTTCCCCTTATACTCGACCAGATTCATCGTACCGTTGTTATGTTTCTTGACACCGGTCAGATACGGATCCAAATCGTTCACCGAAGCCAGTACCATATCACGGAACTCATCCGGTTCGAACGTCTTACCCAACTGTTTGGCATACGAAAGACCCAAGGCCGCGACACCCGACACGTGCGGAGTGGACATCGAAGTACCGGCCATATAGCCGTAGGAACCATCTATGCTGCGAAGCGTAGAAAGGACTTTTCCGGCCTGATTACCCCCTTCATGATAGTTGTTATCACCACCCGGAGCCGTAATATCAGCCGGCAATCCGAAGTTGGTAAAAGTTGAAGGAGTGAAATCCGTACTGATCGAAGTTACACAAACCACTGAAGGGTACGCCGCAGGATATTCGCATGGCGCCGCATCATTACCCGCAGCGAAAAAGGCGATACCGCCATTGAGAGGACTGCCGGGGCGCTCCGTTTCAATGAAATATTTAAGTGCAACGACCTCTGCGCGACAATCGTCCTCATAAGCTTTATCCGACCCATATGCTCCGCCACCCCAGCTACACTGAAGAATCGAAGCACCGTTATTGGCCGCATACTGAATAGCCCGGGCAGAAGCAGCCACAGACACGGATTTTTTACCATCGAAAGCCTGTACCGACATAATTTTCACACCGTCGTTGTTCCCGCTGCCGCCCGCGATACCGCAGACACCGATGCCGTTGTTGTTCACTGCGGAAATCGTACCAGCCACATGCGTACCATGCCCACTATCATCAGGATTATTCCAGGTAATCTTCCCACTATTCGTCACGAAATTATACCCGTAAATGTCATCGGCATATCCATTGCCGTCGTCATCCACACCGGATGCTCCGTTCAACTCTTTCTCATTGATCCACATATTGGCGGCCAGATCTTCGTGATTATACACCACCCCCTGATCCATCACGGCCACAATGATCGAAGGATCGCCCGTGCACAACTCCCAGGCAGGCTCCAAATTGATATCGGAACCGGCTTTGATCGGCTTCACCAGGCTTTCATCGCCCGTATTCTTGTAGTGCCATTGATCTTTCAGACGGGGGTCGTTAAATTTAGCCATCACATTAATACGCGTATCCGCAGGAATATAGTTCCCACTCCGAACCTGATCGTAAGGGATCGACTCCTCGCGGTCATAATTTTCGACAATCCGGTTGTTATACTGCACATAGGCAACCTCGTCCGCCGCAGCCAACTTGCGGGCCGCCGTAGCCAACGAAACCTCCGGGTTGAATTTCACAACATACCAAAGGTGCAAACCGAAAGCACGCGCCTGAGCCTCATGCTTCGGAATATCGGGGAAAACCCGCTCGAGCGATACGGCCTCGATATCCGTCAAAGCCGCGTCGAAGCGCTGAAGCCCCGTACGGGTCGCCTCGGTACGGGTCACCCCCGTTTCCACGGCAGCAATCGCTTCATCGCTGAATTTAACCAGCAATTCCCCCTGCTCCGATTCGAGTGAAGAAGTCATAATCTTCCGGTCTATCCCGGTCGGGACATTCGCCGCTCCTCCTTCGTCTATCGGGTCATTCGTACAGCTACAGAGAGCCGCAACCACAAGAATAGCAATAAATTTAAACGATCTCATTTACTATAAAAATGAATTTTAACTATTAAAGGGAACTATTTTTTGCAAAAATAAAAATTTTCAGGTTTTATTCTGTCACACCCCGACTAATTTTCATTCGACAAAAACGGGACAATCATAAAATGACTGCCCCGTAAATACTTGATAGCAACAATCGAATTACAGCCATCCGCCGTTCGATGCAGCCTTTGCTCGGCAAACGATCGCCAGCTCTCGACTCATGTCGATACCACCGTTCGATGTTTCAACATATACCAACCCCGCCCCCTGTTTCGTACAGATAATTTCTACCGTACCGTCTTCACCGGTGGTGCAGGTCAGGCCAAGTTTGCCAGCTACATCATCACTTACGCGCAGTTTATAAGTTAAACGTGCTACGTCGCCATAATATTTTCCCAAAGAGATTTTTGTCGCTTTCTTTTGTTCGACGGTAACGGCCGGAGTGCCTCGCACGGCCATCAACATCTTGTAGGCATCGATCATACCGGTTCCCATCTTCCCTCTGCGCTCGTCCATATCCAATTTACCGTTGTACACCATACCTTGAGGTTCATAGGTTTTAATGCCATGCAAGTAGCTGTCGATATCATTGACAGCACTGAGCAGCATATCGCGGAATTCGTCCGGTTCGAACATTTTACCCAACTGCTTGGCATACGAAAGAGCCAGAGCGGCCACACCCGACACGTGCGGAGTAGACATCGAAGTCCCCGACATATAGGCATATCCGTCGAAATGCTTGCCGATCTGCACTGTAGAAAGAACACCGCCGGCATCGTTATTATGATAATAAGAATCGCCGCCCGGAGCCGTAATATCGGCAGCATCACCGAAATTGGTGAAAACCGACGGCGTAAAATCCGTACCCATTGACGTAACACAAACCACTTTGGAATAACCACCGGGGAAACTGCAACGACCGTACGAATCGTTACCGGCGGAAACGATCGCAATACCGCCGTTAAGCGGGCTGCCCGGACGGGGCTTCGAAATAAAGTAATTGATCGCATCGGCCTGAACTCCGAATTTCTTCAGATACTCCTCCTCCGTCGTAACCTTCTCATTCGGCTCACCCCAACTACACTGCAGAATCGAAGCTCCGTTGTCGGCAGCATACTTGATACCGGCCGCCGTACCTTCCGTAGTGGCAGACTCCATAGGTCCGTGAATTTGAATGGACATCAGCTTGACACCGTCGTTATTGCCGGTACCGCCGGCCACACCGCACACGCCTACACCATTATTATTCACAGCCGAGATCGTTCCCGCCACATGCGTACCGTGTACTTTGGCATTCGAATCGTCATCCCATTGAATTTCTCCGACGTACTCGTCCTCTTCACCTGTTGCCGAATACTCCGAAATGAAGTTAAACCCATAAATATCATCAACATACCCGTTGTTGTCATCGTCCACACCTTCCTCTCCATTCAACTCTTTCTCGTTGATCCACATATTGGCTTTCAGATCCGGATGAGTATAGATAACGGGTTGATCCACAACGGCCACGATGATCGACGGATCACCGGCGCAGAGTTCCCACGCAGGTTCCAGGTTGATGTCGCAACCCGCCTTGATCGGAGTCACCAGGTTCTCATCGCCCGTATTCTTGTAGTGCCACTGTTTGTTCAGCATCGGGTCGTTGAACTTGGAGGTTTCGTCGCTGCGCGTGTTGAGCTGATCGCGCTCCGCAGCCCAAACCTGATCGTAAGGCACGACCTTCTCTTCCTCGAAGTTCTGAAGCATGTGCGTATTATACTGCACGACGGACACTTCGCCGAATGCCGCCAACTGGCTCGAAGCCTTGTCCAGAGAGATTTCCGGATTGAACCTGATCTTGTACCAGCGGTGCAAACCGAATGCACGGGCATCGGCCTCATCCTTTTCCACATAAGGGAAGACACGTTTCATCGAAATCGCTCCCAACGTATTGAGCGCGGCATCGAAAGGTTGAATCCCCGTACGCGTCGCCCCGGAACGGGTTACCCCGGATTCGACGGCAGCGATCGCCTCATCGGAGAATTTCACGAGCAACTCGCCATTTACGGCATTCGGAGCCGTAAGAACCTTGCGGCTTCCGGTATCAAGATCCTCCGCAACACCGTTCTCAGTGGGGTCGTTCACACAACCGCACAACGCTGCCGCAACCAGGATTACAGTAATTTTCCACCTAACTTTTTTCATACTATTATTATTCAACATTCATTTTTGATTTTCAAAAATAGACTTTTTTCACCAAAATACAAACGCTTCATATCCAAATACCTGACCAGCTGTCGAACAATTACAGCCAGCCGCCGTTCGACGCGATCTTTGCTCGACAAATAATAGCCAATTCACGGCTCACCTCGCTACCACCGTTCGAAGTTTCCACAGAAACCAACCCGACTCCCTGTTTCGTACAGGTAATCTCTACCGTACCATCTTCGCCTGTGGTATAAGTCAGACCAAGTTTGTCAGCAACCTCGTCACTTACACTCAACTTATAAGTCAAACGAGCTACGTCACCATAATATTTTCCCAAAGAGATCTTCGTCGCTTTATTTTGTCCGACGGTAACAGCCGGAGTACTACGTACAGCCATCAACATCTTGAACGCATCAATCATACCAATACCCATTTGTCCCTTATAAGTATCCATTTTCATAAGACCATCATACCCGATACCAGTAGCCGAGTCGGTATAAGGAATATAGGTTTTAGTACCCGTCAGGTGAGAATCTATGTCGTTCACCGAAGCCAGCAACATGCTACGGAACTCATCCGGTTCGAACGTCTTACCCAACTGTTTGGCATACGAAAGACCCAAGGCCGCGACACCGGAAACATGCGGGCAGGACATCGACGTGCCGGACATGTAGGCATACATACCATCCAATTTCAGAACCGTCGAAAGAACCTGACCGGCATCACTGAGATTTTTGTGATAATACAGATCACCGCCCGGCGCAGCAATATCTGCCGGCATCCCGTAATTCGTAAAGACCGAAGGCGTAAAATCCGTACTGAGCGAAGTCACACAAACCACCGAAGGATATGCCGCAGGATAACCACAGGCTCCTGCTTCATTACCAGCCGCAAAAATGATAATACCGCCGTTGAGCGGACTACCCGGACGTTTCGTATTAATAAAATGGGCGAACGCATTGGCTTCAATACTTCTTTCGTCCAAATACTGTTCATCCGAATTGATCGCACCACTCATCAACCCCCAACTGCACTGCAGGATAGAAGCCCCCATACTGGTTGCATAATAGATCGCATCAACATTCCGGCTTATCGTACTCTGATACCGTCCGGCAAAAATTTGAATAGACATAATCTTCACCCCGTCGTTGTTTCCGCTGCCGCCCGCGATACCGCAGACGCCGATACCATTGTTGTTCACGGCAGAGATCGTCCCCGCCACATGCGTTCCATGACCGCTATCCTCGGGATCCGTCCACGTTATATCCCCTTGGTCTTTGGCAAAATTATAGCCATAGACGTCATCGACATATCCGTTACCGTCGTCATCCACTCCCTTCTGACCGTTCAATTCCGCCTGATTGACCCACATATTGGCTGCAAGGTCCTCATGCTTATACATTACCCCCTCATCCATGACGGCGACGATGATCGAAGGATCGCCCGTACAAAATTCCCATGCGGGTTCGACATTGATATCGCATCCCTCCTTAATAGGACTCACCAGCGTTTCATCTCCCGTATTCTTATAATGCCACTGCTTATTCAACATCGGATCGTTGAATTTGGGAGTTTCTCCGCTACGCGTATTAATTTGGTCCCGATCCGAACTCCATACATTATTATAAGGTACAGCCGACATTTCCGTAAAATTCCGGGCAACATATCCGTCATATTGAACAACCTCTATATCTTCGACAGCGGCCAATTTGCGAGCTGCTTCGTCCAGCGACACCTGATCGTTGAACCTCACCCGATACCAACGGTGCAACCCCGAAGCCCGAGCGTCGGCCTCATGTTGCTCAACCACAGGGATTACCCGCTCAACGGATACGGCACTAATTTCTTTCAGAGCCGCATCAAAAGGTTGAATACCCGTACGCGTAGATTCGGAACGCGTCACTCCCGCCTCGACAGCAGCGATCGACTCCTTCGAAAATTTCACAAGTAACTCACCCGCCTCCGCTTCCGCCGAGGTAAGAATTTTACGACTTCCGGCGCTCATGTCCGGCGCATTCTCCATTTCGGTCGGATCATTTACACATCCACCTAAAGCGGCCGCAACGAAAATTGCGACAAGAGTCCAATAAACTTTTTTCATAACCATTAAATTAATAAATTAATACATTCAACAATCCTGCTCTCAGAACCCGCCATCCATTTTCCACTTCATTTCGAATAGGATTTCAAAAATATCCCGAATGGATTTTCACACGGCAGATACTATAAGATGGCAAATTCAGCCATTAAAGGTAAGTATTTTTTTAGGAAATACGAATAATCGAAACCCGCAAACTATCTTTTTTGTCAAGAACCGATTTTTTTAAGTAAATTTGCCCCTATCCAAAACAAGCGTCATGAACGGAAAAAAACTCACACTCCTTGTCATTCTGCTGCTGATCCTCGATCAGGCCCTCAAGATATGGGTGAAAACCCACATGACTCTGGGAGAGGCCATCATACTCATCCCGGACTGGTTTCAGCTCTACTTCATCGAAAACAAAGGTGCGGCCTTCGGCATGCACATCGCCACGCCGGGAACGATGGACTGGGGCAAGCTGCTTTTAGGTCTTTTCCGGATCGGCATGGTCGTCGCACTGATCTGGCTGATTCGCCATTTCATGCGCAAAAAAGCGCCCAAAGGAGTGTTGATCGGATTCGGGCTGATTCTGGCCGGAGCGATCGGCAACATCATCGACAGCGCCTTTTACGGGCTGATCTTCTCGGCCTCCACACCCGACACGGTCGCCCATTTCGGAGGCCACTACGCAGGATTCATGATGGGCAAAGTCGTGGATATGTTCTACTTTCCGCTCTTTCAGTGGAACAGCGTTCCCGGATTCCTCGATTTCCTGGTCGATAGCCGCAACTACTTCTTCGGTGCAGTTTTCAACCTGGCCGATGCTTATATCTCGGTAGCCGTGGTTTATCTGCTGATTTTTCACTATAAATACTTCAACAAGTAGTTTTTTTCGAAAAAATCGCCCCAAAATATTTGCATTTAAGAAAAAAGTATTACTTTTGCACACCGTAATTCCATGATGCCCAGGTGGCGGAATTGGTAGACGCGCACGTTTCAGGTGCGTGTGTCGAGAGGCGTGCAGGTTCGACTCCTGTCCTGGGCACCAGAAACTCCGTCAGAGTTTCCTCTGACGGGGTTTTGCTTTTTCCATACAAGGCGTCATCCCTGACGAACGCAATACTCCGACACACCCCTTCGCACTGTCCGACGACGCTCCTCTTTTCCGGATGACAAAATTTTCCCATTGGGTCCGTACGCATTTCTTCTCCGATCGCGTTCTATAAATGCGACAGAAAAACAGTATCTTTGTTTCATGCTCCAAGAATTTCTGCAATACTTAGCGACGGTCCGCCGCTTTTCCCCATTGACGGTGCAGAATTACCGCCGTGACGTGACAAACTTCCTTGAGTGGCTCGATGTTCCGGAAGCGGATTTCGATCCCCGGCGAATCACCGTGGAAGACGTCCGCGAATGGATCGTGCACCGTACGGAAACAAAACATCTGGGAGCCGCCTCGATGAACCGGGAGCTCTCCTCCCTGCGGAGTTTCTTCCGTTACCTCCACCGTACGGGGCGAATCGACAAAGAGGTCATGTACCGCATCCACGCACTGAAAACCTCCCGGCGAATCCCGGCATTCGTTCCCTCGACACGCATGGAGGGGATTCTCGACGAACTGGACCGGGAGAGCGAAAGTCCGGAATTCAAATTTGTCCGAAATTCGCTCATCGTTCTCCTGTTTTACAGTTGCGGACTGCGGCTTGCGGAACTCGTAGGTATCGACCGCGACGATTTCTCGGGCGACTATACCGCACTCAAAGTCCGCGGCAAGGGCGATAAAGAGCGTATCGTCCCGATCCTGCCGCCCGTCCGGGAAAAAATTTTGCACTATTTGGACGAAATTGACCGGCAGGGAATTTGCATTTCTAAAGAAAAAGCACTATTTTTAAATCAGCAAGGAAAACGAATCTCCCGCAGCACCGTCTATCGGACCGTACAGAGCCAATTGCGACAGGGCGGCGTTCAGGGCAAAAAGAGTCCGCACGTACTCCGGCACACCTTCGCCACCGAATTGCTCAACAACGGCGCCGACATGAGGGCGATACAAGAATTGCTCGGACATGCGTCCCTGCAGGCGACGCAGGTCTATACGCACAACAGCATCGCCAAGTTGCAGGAGATCTATTCCAAAGCTCACCCGCGCGAGAAAAACGGAGCGGAGCAAACAAAACAACAGAATTGATCGGACGGAGCACAGTTCCGCAGATAACGAACCTTATAAAACATAGTATTATGAACGTACAAATTCAATCCGTAAAATTCGACGCCGACAGGAAGTTGGTCGAATTCGTAGAGCACAAAATGGACAAACTCGACCGTTTTGTCGAACGGGCTATCGGAGCCGACGTCATATTGAAACTGGATAAAGACCACGAACTCGGAAATAAAGTCGCCACGATCAACCTCCATATTCCGGGAGACGACCTGGTGGCCGAGAGCCGGGGCAAAAGTTTCGAGGAGGCGGTCGATCTCTCGATCGAAGCGCTCAAACGCCAGATCGACAAGTACAAGGGCCGGCTCGAAAAATAGAATAATGTTATGGTAATGCATAGCGGCGACCTTAAAAGGTCGCCGCTATGCATTTATTCACCTCATTTTATCCGTAAAATTCCATCGTATTATATCAATCGAGAAAATTCAGCAATGCAAATGACGCGACAAGCGGCCAAAACAGAAAAGCCAACACAATTCCAACGAGCAATAAAAACACCGCTTCTCCGAAACTAAATACCCCACAAAGGGTTAAAATAACGAGAACGATAAAATAACCGATAAAATTAAACAAAACGGCTCCTACTACCAAAGAAACATAACCGAAAAAAGAAGAGAGACATCCAGTGGTTTCCCGGGTCGATTCGGGTTTCCTCTGATCCGTCGGAATAACCTTTATCACCGTTTCCTGTTGGAGAGGCCTTATCAAGTAAATCGAATGTCCGCATCGGGGACATGTCGGAGCATAACGCGACACCTCCAATCCGCAAGCAGGACAATGGATCAACAACGACTCTTCGGAATTATCTTTTACCTCCGGAAATAAAGTCAAATCAACCGCCGACGCACATTCATCGTTTGACAAGGATTCCTTTCGCATATTATCCTTTTTCTTCTTCAAGTGCCTCCGCCATACAAGTAACACAACTATTCCCGCAAGTGTTAACCCAAGTAAAATTTCCACAAAAGCATCCATCGTATTAAACACTTTTAGCAATTTAATTAGAAGCCTGCTTCAAGCCTAAAACACCCACTATTTCACTAAAATCACTCCTTCTTCCGCCACTCCTGCACTTCATTCTCCCGTCCGAACGGATTACGAGTCATCAACCGTCGTGTCTTCTTTATGTCGAGTTTCTCCTGATTCTCGGACAAATACGCTCCGATTTGGGAATGAACCCGATGAAATACACGCGACCGATCGTTTTTATAGGCCGCAAATAATAACTCGACATAGATAATTTCATGTTTATCGGCAAATGCCTCGATAAAATTGCGGGTCGTAAAAATTTCACCCGCCATCTCCGCAATCACCTCTCCGGCATACTTGGTCATTACTTCATAAACCGATTGTCCGTTTTTCTGTTCCATAGTTTTTTATTTTCGAGTTAAAAATTATAATCGTAAAGCAGCTCGAAATCATCCAGGCAAAGGATTCTGGAGCCTGCATCACAGGTAATTATCAGGTGAGTCGGCTTCCGGTCTGTTCGCAAATACTCCAGAGGAATCGTAAATTGCTGCCAATCGACATCCTCAGCCACTTGCAATTCACCGTAAGCAATCAAATCGGAACAGGATGGATCCAAGGCCTCTTCAAGATATTGATCAACAACAGGATGCTCCGGGATTTTAACGTCATGATCTGGTACCGGAGACCATGTTCCCAATGCGATCCTAATTGTCGCCTCCTGCTCCTTCGTATCTGTACTCATCACGTTCCTGCATTGCAACCACCCCCGCAAAGCAGTCGGTGTCGCTTCGAAAAGCTGTCCGTAAATATTCCAAAGCATTGAAAGCACCCCAATAACACCACTACCAGCAGCAGGATCTACATTTATCCCAGTAAAAATATGCCCTCCATATAAATCTTTTACTATACTATCCCACTCTTCTTTCTGGAGTTTCACGGCATATTTCCCAGAACTCCCGGGGCGAATCGTCGGTTGGGGCAATCCCATCTCTGGGTAACCCCTCACGATTGAAGTTGCCCAAAACGCCCCCTCCTCCGAGAAATTCCACTCTTCAAAGTCGCCGTTCGGGAGTTTCAATGCGGGCAGCGTAGTCACGATATGAATCCGACTCTCCTCATCTCGCCAGCAGGCCATTATCTCGTAGGTCGTCTCTGGTTCGGCTTCTACGTGTGCAGAAAAACCGTTGCTCGAACCCGCTCCGGCAACTTCCACCCACTCTTTATCACCTTGTTTCCGATAACGGAAGCCCGCCTGCGCAACATCGGATGCACACGAGCCCGACAACCAAATCACCTGAGTCCAGACATCGGCACGTTCAAGTCTGACGTTGACAGAGCCCAAAGTAGCCTGTGTAAAACAGATACTGTCCAGTAAATTCCCCTCGGAATCCACCAGTCTAACCGTAGCCTGGCGGCTTTTCACATCGGAATTGGGGCGGAAAGAGAATACGAGCGACTCTTCTCGCTGATCGGTACGGGAGGTCTCCCCACTGATCCACGTCCGATCTTTCTCAGCAATCTCAACCGTGTAATCGATGTTCGTAATAAGCATTACTCGCAAAGAGGTGCCTTCAGCCTCGATAAGGTAGGAGTTGGCGGAAAGATCAAAAACAACATCCGATTTCGCCTTGACCTCTAAATCGATATAACGGCTTACTGTCTCGTTCCCTTCATCGGAGAGGATTACGACAATCCGCTCGTCCGTCGCAGCATCGGGCAGCTCGATAACGATTTTCCCCGACCAGCGATTCGTTTCGATGACCTGAACCCGATAGCCGTCCGGAGCGACAACCCTCACTCGTGCATTTTCACTCGCCCCTTCCAACGTATATCCAACCTCACAGGTTTCACCGGCAACAACCTGCAGCGGCATTGAACAGTCGAATACAATATTCAAATTCCCCGACCCTCCATCCGGTCCATCACCACTACACCCCGCCAACCATAGACAGGCGGCCAATAAAGCAAGCATTTTTTTCATACGATAAAAGTCTGTTGCCACCCGGCTCCGACATGGCGGGTTATAATTAGAGGATAAAAAAGAAAGTGTGGAGCCGTTCGTTTATCTGATAAGAGGTTCTGACAAAACCCAAGACGAATAAACCAACACAATACCCCACACCTGTTCAGTATGGGGTGTTTGGAATAATGTACACATACCGAAACAGATGATGAGTGTTGTCGTTATCCTCGTCTTGTTTGAAACTGTCAGATTTCTTATCAAGGATAAAAGCGAAACACTTTCATCAAAATATGTCTGTCGGACGAAACCGACACCACAAAACTATAAAATATTTTGTTCCGGACAACACTCGAGGGGGTATTGTCCTGCAAATTTCCAAAAACAGTCCGTTATAAATACGATTGCGGAAAAAAGAGTATTTTTGTGCACTGAAACCGACGTTTCCAATGCGCTATACGAACAAAAAAATCCTGAAAATCACCTTCCCGGTGCTGGTCTGCCTGCTGATGGAGCAGTTGATCGGACTGACAGATACGGCCTATCTGGGACGCGTCGGAGAAGCGGAGCTGGGAGCTTCGGCCCTGGCGGGTATCTTCTACCTGATGATCTTCATGCTGGGCTTCGGGTTCAGCATCGGCGCCCAGATTCTCATCGCCCGCCGCAACGGAGCCAAGGAGTATTCGCAAATCGGGCCTCTGTTCATGCAGAGCACGGCGTTTCTGCTGCTGATGGCCCTCGTGCTGTTCATCCTCTCGAAAGTCTTCGTAGCCCGCATCATGGGTACCCTGATCGAAGCTCCCGATGTACGGGAAGCCGCCGTCCGGTACCTCGACTACCGGGTTTACGGTTTCTTCTTCGCCTACGTCGGGTCGATGTTCCGGGCATTCTATGTCGGCACGACCCGCACGCGCATCCTGACGATCAACTCGATCGTCATGGTACTCACCAATGTCGTATTGAACTACCTGCTGATCTTCGGAAAATTCGGATTCCCCGAAATGGGCATCGCCGGCGCTGCGATCGCCTCTTCTATTTCGGAAGGTGTATCCGCCCTCTTCTACATACTCTACACCCGCTACCGGACCGACTGGCGCCGCTATAAATTCCGATTCACAGGATTCGACTTTTCCCTGCTGAAACAAATCCTGAGCCTTTCGGTCTGGGTGATGATCCAACAGGGCGTGGCTTTCCTCGCGTGGTTCCTCTTCTTCCTCTGCATCGAACATCTGGGCAAGCGCGACCTGGCCGCCACGAACATCGTGCGGGCCGTATCGTCGCTGATCTTCATGTTCATCAACGCTTTCGCCTCGACAGCCAGCTCCCTGGTAAGCAACCTGATCGGCGCGGGTTATACCGAACAGATCATGCCCCTCTGCCGGAAGATGATCCGCCTCTGTTTCTGCTTCGTCCTCCCGCTTTGCATCCTGGCGGCCGCGATTCCTTACTGGACGCTCCGCATCTATACGGACGACGTATCTCTGATCGAATACGCCATCCCTTCGCTCTGGGTAATGCTGACGACCAACATTCCCTGCACGGCCGCCTTCATCTATCAATTCAGCGTATCGGGTACGGGCAACACCCGCACGGCCCTCACGATCGTCGCCTGCACCAGCATCGTCTATGTCGCTTATACGGCGCTGCTGGTTTACGGACTGCATGCCGACGTCGCACTTTGCTGGACCGCCGACCACGTCTATTACGGCTGCACCCTCACGGCTTCCTATCTTTATATGCGTTACGGCAACTGGCGTGCCCGCAAGATCTGACACCGGACAACACCGCTTCATAAAAAATACCTCTCCCGCCGGGGAAGAGGCATAAAAAAAGAGTATCCTTTGGGGATACTCCCGTAAGTTCCGAAAAGGGAAATTACTTGGCAGCTTCAGCAGGAGCCGGAGTTTCTGCCGGAGTCTCGCAGGCCGTTGCGCAGCTATCGGCTTTCTCGCAAGCGGCAGGCTCCTCGCAGCAAGCAGGAGTCTCTACGACCTCGGTAGCCTCAACTTCAACGGTTTCAGCCTGTTTTGCCTGTTTGCCGGCGCAGCTTACCATGGCAGCGGCAGCAACGACAATCATCAGAGATAAAACTTTCTTCATAGTTTTAATTATTAAAGGTTTTTAACGCGGCAAATATATAGATTCGGGTAGAATCTATCAAATTTTTTTCGTTATTTTTAATCTTTGGGAAAATTAACGAATCAGGTCGGCCACCGTGAGATCTTCACGCATTAGATAAGCCTCCGGAAACTGGCTGCGAATCTTGCCCAGCAACACGATCGCCTCCTCGGAAGTGACGCAATTTCCGGCAGAAACCTTGAAATAGGGATTTTCATAAACCAGATAGACCGGAATATCCGGGAATGCGGTTTCGAACGTCTGCTTGGCGGCAAGCGCATTGGCCCGGGCCTCCGCTCCGTTATCGAAGAAAATACCGATTCGATACCCTTTGAACCGGATGCGGTCGTTGCTCTGGCTCTCCCGGCTCACGACGCCCGCAGCATCCCCGTGCTCCACTACGGTAACGGCTGCCGAACCCGCAGGCTGCGACAGACGCTCCTTGAAAGAGGCGAGCGACTGGGCCGAAACGCCACCATACAATCCGAAAACAAACAGCAATGAAACGATTATCCTATACATAGTCACTATTTTCTTAAACCAGTCGGAACTTCCCGGATACACTATTCGAACGGAAACTCCTCCCGGACAAAGATAGTGAAAGGTGAGAGCAATCGTGCGGGCTTGCACGCAAAGATTGCTGAACCGAATCCTATCTTCTGCAAAGATAGTGAAAGCCGAGAAGAAAACGGCAGGAACCTGCTCCCAGTTTCCCGAAGCGTATCTCCTATCTTCGGTAAAAATAAGGAAAGGCACACGGCAAGCCGAACCTAACGTTCTGTTTTCCTCCTCCTTGCATGGCAGAGTTTGCAAGTGTTCTTGACGCATGCTTCGAGCGTCGGTCGCTTGAGCTTATCCGAGGCGCATCCTATCTTCTGCAAAGATATTCAAAAATTCGGAAAAAGGCATCCTTTCGAAAGAAACACGGCGCCGCACGGCCCCCGCCCGCAGCGTCATCCGCACTTCGACCTCCAGCCGGGCGTAATCCCCCTCCTCCAATCGCTTCCGAAGGACCATTCCGGCGGCGGCATCGGGAAAATCGAATTTCCAGCGACTGCACACCGGGCCGCGACTCCGCCCGGGAACTTCGACAGAACCCCTCAACACGGCACGTCCCAGCGAACCCGCTCCGGTGAAAAATTCCAATTCAGCCTCCTCGAGCCGCAGCGTGCGGCGGGACGCATTTTCCACGTCAAACGTCAAATCCAGACCCACCGTACCGTACTGACGCACCGCCACCTCTTCTCCGATCCGGACCTTTCGGGCCAGGGACGCGCCGCATCCGCTCAAGAGTGCGGCGAACAACACCGGCAATACGTATTTCAACAAGGTTCTCACGCGAAGGTCCTATTTTTCTCCCGTATATATCTGCGCGATTCCCAAACTCTGGGAACGGGCCCTGCAATCCTTGAATCCCGCCTCGCGCATCATCGCCATAAAACATTCCGGAGCCGGAAATTCATCCACCGAAGCAGGCAGGTACTCGTATGCCTTGCGGTCTTTGGAGATCATCCCGCCGATAGCGGGCAACAGGCGATGGCTGTAAAGACCGTACACCCTTCGGAACAACGGATTGCGAGGGGTCGAAAACTCCAGGATAACGACCTTCCCGCCGGGCTTCAGCACCCGGGCGATCTCCCGGAGCCCCGCTCCGAGATCCCCGAAATTACGCACTCCGAAAGCCACCGTCACCACGTCCACCGACGCATCCGCCACCTCCAGGCGCTCCGCATCCCCGAGCGAAAGCACCACCCGTTCGTCCAGTCCGCAGGCCGTCGCCTTCCGGCGGGCCTCCGCAAGCATATTTTCCGAAAGATCGACGCCCAATACCTGCACGCCCCGCATGCGGCGGGCCATCGCCAGCGCCAGGTCGCCCGTACCGGTCGCCACGTCGAGAATCCGCCGGGGCTGCATCCGCCGCACGATCCGCACCACATGCCGACGCCACAATTTATCGATCTGAAACGAAAGCGTGTGGTTCAACCGGTCGTACGCCGGAGCGATGCGGTCGAACATCTCGCGCACCTGTTCTTTCTTGTCCTGCTCTGTATCGTATGGTTTCATCTTTTATGTACTTTATGAATCGTAACGGATCGCCTCCACCGGTTTGACCTGTGAAATGATCGAAGCCGGAAGCATCAGCAACGTTAAAATCACGGCCACGACTCCCGCATTGAGCGCCAACCACCATCCTACGCCGAACGCAACGGGCACCTCCGACAGCATATAACCCTCGGGATCGAGCGGGATCAGGTGGAAATAATATTGCAACAGACAGATTCCCAAACCGATCGCATTGCCCCACACGACCCCTCGCAAGATGAGCATCAAGGCCCGGTAGAGAAAAATCCGGCGCAGCGACGCATTGTTCATTCCCATCGTCTTCAACAGACCGATCATACGTGTACGCTCCAGCACGAGCGTCAGCAACGCGGTCGCCATGTTGAATACGGCCACGACGACCATGATGACCAGGATCACCGCAGCATTGACATCGTGCGTCTTGAGCCAGTCGAACACGGTCGGGAACCGCTCCTGCGCACTGCGGGCCGTCAGGTCCCAAAAAGCCTCCCGATCCGAATCCAGCAACATATCGTTCAGCCGGCGGGAGAAATCTTCCGCCTGCAAGAAATCCGCGAGCGTCACTTCGTAGCCCGACACCTCCTCGGACGACCAGTCGGCCAACCGCTGCACGTTTCTCAAATCGGTCATCGCCACGCTCCGGTCGAATTCGTCCATCCCGGTCGCATAGATACCCGACACCTTGAACCGGTCGCGGCGCGGACTCTTCTCCGACTCGACGAAAAGCATCTCGACCTTATCGCCGGGCACAAGCCCCATCTCCCGGGCAACGCTCCGGGAGATCAAAATCTCCTTGGTGCGAATCGAATCCCCGACACGGGGCAACTCGCCCTCGAGCAGATGGTCCCGAAAAAACGACCATTCGTAACCGCCGTCCACCCCCTTGAGCATCACGCCGAGAATCGCATCGGGCGTCTTGACCACGCCCCCCTTCACGGCATAGGGAGTGAGCCGTACGACCTCGCCTGCCGAGCGGATCGTTCTCTCGAGCTGTTCGCTGCGCAATACCGGCACCGACTCGATCGACCCGGCGCTTCGCAGATCGGCGACCTCGACCTGGGCCGAGAAGCCGGTGACACGATCCGTGATTTCCCGCTTGAAACCCATGATAACGGCCAAAGCCAGAATCATCACCGTCACGCTCAACGCCACCGCGACCACGGCGATACGAACCATCACACCCGGACGGTTGCCGGATCCGTTATGCGCGATTCTGCGCGCTATGAACAGTTCGAGATTCACCCTCTTCCGATTTTGCACGTATTTTTCATGCAAAGTAACATAAATTTTTCTTACTTTTGTTCGATAAACCGACCATTATGAAAAAACAAGCTTTAATTACAGGGGCCACTTCGGGCATCGGACACGCTACGGCGCTACGGCTCGCAGCCCTCGGATACGACATCATCGCCACGGGGCGCCGCGCCGAACGGCTGGCAGCGCTCAAATCCGCCATCGAAGCGCAGGGCGGCAGTTGCCGCACGCTCTGCTTCGACGTACGCAGCGAAGCCGAATGCAGGAAACACCTCGAACCGCTCGATCGGGTCGATCTGCTGCTCAACAACGCCGGGCTGGCCGCCGGACTCGAACACATCGACCAAGGCTCCACGGCCGACTGGGACGCCATGATCGACACGAACGTCAAGGGACTGCTCTACGTCACCCGCATCATCACACCCAAAATGATCGCCGCAGGCGGGGGACACGTAATCAACATCGGATCGATCGCCGGAACCGAGCCTTACGAAAACGGCGCCGTATATTGCGCGTCGAAACACGCCGTACACGCCATTTCGCAAGCCATGCGTGCCGACCTGCTGAGCCACCGCATCAAGGTCACGGAGATCCGTCCGGGCATGGTCGAAACCGAATTTTCGCTGGTGCGTTTCCACGGCGATCAAGAGCGAGCCGACAAGACCTATACCGGCGTCGAACCTTTGACCGGCGCGGATATTGCGGAAACGATCGCCTGGATCGTACAATTACCGGCCCACATGAACGTTAATGATATAGTACTGATGCCGGCTCAACAGGCCGGTGCATACTACACCTGCCGGAATACGAAATAACAACCCTGTCCGTCTTCGAAATCCGGGACCGAATATGTCCGGAAGAATCGAAGCGCAGACACTGAAATTGAAAAATTATGCTGCTGATTTTCAACCTGCTCCAAAGCGGTTATTACACCACGGAGCCCGTAGCGTCGCGGTACGACGCCGCCACGATGGGCATGTTCGTGCTGATTATCGTGATCGGCGTAATCGGCTACATCGTGCAGGCCCGCCTGCAACACGTCTTCAAAAAATACTCCGAAGTGCCTTTCCCCGGCGGACTCACCGGTGCGGAAGTCGCCGAAAAGATGTTGCGCGACAACAAGATCCACAATGTGAAGATCACCCACGTCAGCGGACAACTGACCGACCACTTCAACCCGCAGACGATGACCGTCAATTTGAGCGACGCGGTCTATTCGAGCCGCAGCGTCGCGGCGG
>ENA-ORRA01001113-ORRA01001113.1-human-gut-metagenome-genome-assembly--contig:-NODE-1113-length-19694-cov-6.708386_pt1 | contig 19694 bp, 18 predicted proteins | sample MGYA00242169_ERZ509122 | MGnify/ENA primary metagenome ERZ509122 (study PRJEB26280, sample SAMEA2338650) | human gut metagenome | biome: human gut; feature: human-associated habitat; material: faeces...
ACATGGCTCGTATTGCAGGTGTAGATTTACCAAGAGAAAAACGTGTAGAAATCGGTCTGACTTACATCTACGGAATCGGTAGAGCAAGTGCTGACCGTATCCTTGAAGCAGCAAACGTAGATCCTAGCACACGTGTTAGAGATCTTACTGACGATGAGGTTAAGAGAATCAGTGCAGTCATCGATGAGACACAGACTGTAGAAGGTGATTTAAGAAGAGAGATCGCTCTTAATATTAAGAGACTTCAGGAGATCGGATGCTATCGTGGAATCCGTCACAGAAAAGGACTGCCAGTTCGTGGTCAGAAGACTAAGACAAACGCAAGAACAAGAAAAGGTCCTAAGAGAACTGTAGCAAATAAGAAGAAATAAGTTTAATCAGAGAAAGTAGGTTAGTTTAGATATGGCTAAGAACGTTGCAAAGAAAACAACAAAAAAGCGCGTAAAGAAAAACGTTGAACGCGGACAGGCACACATTCAGGCATCTTTCAATAACACAATCGTGACAATTACTGATACTGAAGGTAACGCTTTATCATGGGCTAGTGCTGGTGGTCTTGGATTTAGAGGTTCAAAGAAATCTACTCCATATGCTGCACAGATGGCAGCAGAAACTGCTACAAAGGCAGCTTTAATTCATGGTTTGAAGACAGTTGATGTTATGGTTAAGGGACCAGGCTCAGGACGTGAGGCTGCTATCCGTGCCCTTTCCGCATGCGGTCTTGAAGTAGTTTCCATCAAGGATGTTACTCCAGTACCACATAACGGATGCCGTCCACCAAAGCGTAGAAGAGTTTAATTAGGAGGTATCGATTAAGATGGCAGTGAATAAAGTACCTGTACTGAAAAGATGTAGATCCCTTGGTTTAGAGCCAAGTTATTTAGGATATGATAAGAAGTCAAAGAGAAATCTTCAGAGAGGAAACCGTAAGGTATCTGAGTACGGACTTCAGTTAAGAGAAAAGCAGAAGGCTAAATTCATCTATGGTGTATTAGAGAAGCCTTTCCGTAATTACTATAAGAGAGCAGATAAGATGAGAGGATTAACAGGTCCGAACCTGATGACAATCCTTGAGTCAAGACTTGACAACGTAGTATTCCGTCTTGGATTCGCAAGAACCCGTAAGGAAGCAAGACAGATCGTTGACCACAAGTTCGTAACCGTAAACGGTAAGGTTGTAAACATTCCTTCTTACCTGGTTAAGGCTGGCGATGTTGTTGAGATTAAGGAAAGCAAGAAGAACATTCAGCGTATGAAAGACATCGTTGAGGTTGCTGGTGGAAGAATCGTTCCAGAATGGTTAGATATCGACGCAGAGAAGCTGCAGGGAACTGTAAAAGAGTTACCATCCCGTGAGCAGATCGACGTTCCAGTAAACGAGATGCTTATCGTCGAGTTATATTCTAAGTAATTAGTTTAACGCATCGTAAACCCGAGAAGGAGGGACTTTGTAGTGTTCGATTTTGAAAAACCAAAAATTGAGATCGCTGAAATTTCAGAAGACAAGACATATGGCAAATTTGTTGTAGAGCCTTTGGAAAGAGGATATGGTACTACACTTGGCAACTCTTTAAGAAGAATTATGCTTTCTTCTTTACCGGGAGCTGCTGTGAGCCAGGTGAAGATTGACGGAGTTCTCCATGAATTCAGTTCAATCCCGGGCGTTAAGGAAGATGTTACTGAAATTATTATGAACATCAAGAACCTCGCTATCCGCAATAACAGTTCTACAAATGAACCAAAAGTTGCTTACATTGAATTCGAAGGGGAAGGCGTTGTTACAGCTGCAGATATCCAGGTCGATTCGGATATCGAAATCATGAATCCTGAATTGGAGATCGCACATTTAAACGGTGGTGCAGACTGCAAGCTCTATATGGAACTTACCATTACAAAGGGCAGAGGATATGTCAGCGCAGATAAGAATAAGACAGAGGATACACCAATTGGTGTGATCGCAATCGATTCTATCTATACACCGGTAGATCGTGTAAATGTAACGATTGAGAATACTCGTGTAGGTCAGGTTACTGATTATGATAAGCTTACATTGGATGTATATACCAATGGAACTTTAGAGCCAGATGAGGCAGTCAGCCTTGCTGCGAAAGTATTGAGTGAGCACTTAAATCTCTTCATTGATCTGTCAGATGCTGCACAGCAGGCAGAGATCATGGTTGAGAAAGAGAACGATACACAGGAGAAGGTTCTTGAGATGAATATCGATGAACTGGAATTATCGGTTCGTTCTTACAACTGTCTGAAGAGAGCTGGTATCAATACGGTTGCAGAGCTTATCAACCGTACTCCGGAAGATATGATGAAGGTTCGTAACCTTGGCCGCAAGTCTCTTGAAGAAGTACTTGCAAAACTCAAAGAGTTAGGTTTACAGTTAAATCAGGGTGAAGAATAATAAAAACTGGCGGTGTCAGTAATCCCGATGAGTGTGACAACGTCATAGAACATTTATGGCTTGTGGTTTGAAATGCCACAGAATTAAGAATGGGTTCTGCCGGTAAATCCAAAGAGTATGGCAGGATACCCCACAAATGGAGGAAAATTAAAATGGCAAAGTATCGTAAGTTAAGCAGAACATCCAGCCAGAGAAAGGCTTTAATCAGAGGTCAGGTTACTGCTCTGATCGCTAATGGCAAGATCGTAACAACAGAAGCAAAGGCTAAGGAAATCCGTAAGGTTGCAGAAGGCCTGATCGCTGCTGCTGTTCGTGAGAAAGACAACTTTGACGAAGTTACTGTTACTGCTAAGGTTGCTCGTAAAGATGCAGACGGCAAGAGAGTAAAAGAAGTTGTTGATGGTAAGAAAGTTACTGTTTATGACGAAGTAGAGAAGAAGATTAAGAAGGATCAGCCTTCCCGTCTTCATGCAAGAAGAGAAATGCTTAAAGTTCTTTACACAGTAAAGACAAATGACGGAACCAAGAAGGGCGCAAAGGAAGTTGACCTTGTTGCTAAGTTATTTGATGAGATCGCACCAAAGTATGCAGACCGTAACGGTGGTTACACAAGAATCGTAAAGATTGGTCAGCGTAAAGGTGACGGCGCTCTGGAAGTATTACTTGAGTTAGTTTAAAATTTGTCAATGAGAACCCTCATCTGTGAAGGCAGATGGGGGTTTTTATACTTAAAGTGAGAATCCGCGACGGTTTTGCCGATGCGGATTTTTTAAATTTATGAACTATGTGATCTGGGGAGCGGATAAGGTTTCCGTTGGTCAGTTCTTCCGATCAGATAATCTACGCTTGTGTGATGAAAATCTGCCAGAGAAGAGAGAATTTCCGTTGGAATTTGTCGCTCGTCATTTTCATATCTGGAGTAGGTTCGTTGTGTAATATTTAAGATTCTGGCAATCTCTGTCTGTGTTAAGTCTTTGTCTTCCCGTAAATCGCGAATGCGTTTATATATCAAATATTTGTCACCTCCCCCATACTAATAGTATATGTGAGACCAAAATGGTCTATTGCTGTTTAGACCATTTTGGTCTAAAATATTCGGAAGGCACAATATAAGGCACATATTGAAATGCTTATAAATATTGATAAAATAAAAGCGTTACAAAAGAAAAATGGAGGCAGGAATGTCGGAGTTTAGTGACAAGTTATCAGAGTATATTGCAAAAAGCGGATCAAATGTGTACCAGCTTGCAAAAGAAGCATCTTTAGACAGAACAACATTGCAGAAGACGGCAAAAGGACAGAGACTTCCGTCTTTGGATTATATTAGGGAAATATGCCAGTACATAAAAATATCCAGTAAACAGGAAGAGGAACTGGTTCGTCTCTATAAGATTGAAAAGCTGGGACACAGTACAGTAAAAGCATGGGATGAAATTCAGCAGATTATTCTTGATATTTACCAGCTTAGAAAAAATGAAAAAAGTACCTGGCATATTCGTTTTGATGAAGTAAGCTTGAAAAGTTTTAATGCCCAAATTGTGCAGAAATGCGATTCGGAAATGGATTGTTTAAAAGCAATTATGTGCGTCATGGAACAGGAACTGGAAGATCCGGATCATGCCGAAATTTATATGGATGTTTCATGGGCAAGTAAACTGGTGTTATGTCAATTGAGGCAAAGTGAGGGAAATAAGTCGGAAAAATTGACTTGCCATCAACTTGTGAATTTAAAGCAGACAGAACATGTAAAAGACGGGATGCTGGAAAATATTCAGATACTGCATCAGGTACTGCCATATGCATTTACAACACATAATACCTATGATATCCGTTATGCTTATATCAGTGAAAACAGCGAAGAACAGAAATTGCATTTATGGGAACATTACATTATTACACGCAGACATATAATTTTGTGTTCGGAACAGGATTATCAGATGATTGTCATTTCCGATGAAATGATTGCAAAGGCATACAGGCAGGAAGTCGGGTGTATGCTGAGTGCATATCGTCCGCTGTTCAGCTATCAGGGGTATTCCGGGGAAGGGGTTCGAAAATACCGTGCATTGATTGATCATGATGAAACACATGTAACGTATGAGGGATTTCCGTGTCTGGCACTTATGATTCCCGATGAAATAAAAAAACAGTTGATTGCAGATCCGCAGATTGGAACATATGCCACAGCATTTTTTGATATGCCAAAAGTAAAAGAAAACCAGTACATTAATATTTTTGGAATGGAAGAGGTAAGGCATTTTATGAAAACCGGGCATTTACCGGGAGTGTTTGATCATTATTTTTATGTGGAGTCCATGGAACTTCGAAAGGAAATGCTTGAAAATTTCCATAGAAACCTTCTGGCGCATACACGGCAGTATTATATGATCAATGAGGATAAATTTAAAATAAACAGTTCTTTTGGAATTGATGTATTTGGACAAAATAAGGTCGCATTCTGTTCAACATCTGACGAGTTTCCATTTGGTTTTATCTCAATTGATGAACCGGGCATCAGTGAAATGTTTGCCAGTTATTTTGATAATCTGGTACAGTCCAAATATGTATATTCGATTGAGGAAACCATAACAAAATGGGAGGAACTGGTGGAACAGATAGAAAGAGAAATAGAAATAGAAATAGAAGATAGGAAGGAATGAGCTTTTTAGTGCATAGGTACTAAAAATAAAAGGCACAATAAAAGGCACATATTGAAAAGAGGAGAGAAATTGATAAACTGAAAGAGAAAAACGAAAGTTAGGAGCAGTTATGAAAACATTAGGTATTATTGGCGGTCTTGGACCAATGGCGACTGCATATTTCATGGAGCTTGTGACAGGAATGACAGATGTCGACTGCGATCAGAAACATATTCCAATAGTGTTACAGAGTATTCCGCAGACACCAGATCGTACTTCGTACATATTGGATCATATACAAAAAAATCCACTTCCGCAAATGGTAGAAGCCGGAAAACGGTTGAAGGAGGCGGGAGCAGCGTATCTTGCAATCCCGTGTGTTACAGCACATTATTTTTACAGGGAGCTTTGCCGGCAAATAGATCTGCCAATTATTTCTCTGTTGGAAAAAACCGCTGATTATTTCAGGACAGAGGGTGTTGATGAGGTGGCAATTCTGGCAACATCGGGTACGGTAATGAGTAAGATTATCCAGCAGGAATTAGGAAAAAAACATATCCAGACGTTGCTGCCTGATGAAAGACAGCAACAGAAAATCATGGAGATTATCTATAAGCAGATTAAGGCCGGACGCTCGGTAGAAATTGAAGAATTTGAACAAATTGGTACACAATTACAACAACGAGGCGCACAGAAACTGTTACTGGGATGTACAGAATTATCTCTTTTAAAAAGAGATTTTACCCTGAATCAGGCATATGCGGACGTATTGGAAATATTGGCATCTGCTGTAGTTACCTATAACGGATTGCCAGTAAAAGAATATCACAGACAGACACAGGAGATAAAATAATGCAGAGAAATGTTTTGGAATATTTGGAAGAGACAGTAAAAAGAGTGCCGGATAAAATCGCATTTGCAAATGATAAAACGCAGTTGACATTTCAGCAATTTTCAGATGACATACGTGCAATTGGCAGTGAATTAATTCGGAAAGGCTATCAAAAGGAGCCGGTTTTGATCTATATGAATAAAAGCCCGGAAGCATTGGAGGGGTTTTTCGGAGTGATCGAAAGCGGCTGTTTTTATGTGCCATTGGATGAAGAGATGCCGAAGAGACGCATCGAACTGATTATTGAAAATACGAAAGCAAGAGTTATCGTCTGTGATCAGGAGAATCTGAAACGTGTAAAGGAACTTCCTTTTGATGGAGAAATTATGCTGCATGAGGAACTGGCAAAGAAAAGAGAGGACAAGGAAAAGCTGGATAAGGTAAGAAGAACTGCACTGGATACAGATCCGCTTTATGTGCTTTTTACTTCCGGATCTACAGGGATGCCAAAAGGGGTAGTGGGACATCACAGAGGTGTCATTGATTATATTGACCAGCTTTCTGCGGTGTTGGATTTTGATGAAGAGAGTGTATTTGGCAATCAGGCACCTCTTTATTTTGATGCCTGTATGAAGGACATTTACCCGACACTGAAGTTTGGTGCAACGACCTGGCTGATTCCCCATGAACTGTTCCTGTTTCCGGTCCGTCTGGTGGAATATCTGAATGTACATAAAATCAATACCATATGCTGGGTGGTATCTGCACTTACAATGATTTCTGCATTTGGGACATTTAAAGAAGTAGTTCCGGAATATCTGCGCACAGTTGCATTTGGAAGTGAAGTGTTTCCAATCCGGCAGTTTAATCTGTGGAAACGGACATTGCCACAGGTAAGATTTACAAATCTGTATGGGCCGACGGAGGCAACCGGAATGAGCTGTTATTATCATGCAGACCGGGAGTTTTCGGAGAATGAGGTGATCCCAATCGGACAGCCTTTTGAAAATACGGAAATTTTACTTTTAAAAGGAGATTTAGAGGCTGTGCAGGGGGAAGAAGGAGAAATCTGTATTCGGGGAACCTGTCTTACCCACGGATATTATGGCAATCAGGAAAAAACGAAAGAAGCATTTGTCCAGAATCCGCTGAATCCGTATTATCCGGAGCTGATTTACCGTACAGGTGATATTGGAAAAAGAAATGCAAAAGGAGAGCTGGTCTTTGTGTCCCGTAAAGATTATCAGATTAAACACATGGGGCACCGGATTGAACTGGGAGAGATTGAGGCAAATGTACTTCTGGTCGATGGCATTCAGACAGCATGCTGCATTTATCCAAAAGAAGATGAAAAGATCGTCCTGTTCTATACAGGAACGCTGAAAAAGGCAGAACTTCTGACGGAATTAAAGCAGCGTCTGCCAAGATATATGATTCCAAATGTGTTGTTTCTTATAGAACAGCTTCCGCTTACCCCGAATGGAAAAATGAATCGCAAAGCAATGGAGCAGTTTTATATGGATCATAAAAAAAACAAAAGAAGGAGAACAAAATAGTTATGGAAACAAGAGAAATCATTTTGGATATTTTACAGGAAATGCATGAAGATATCGATTATGAAAAAGAAAAAGCATTGGTGACAGATAAAATTCTGGATTCTTTTGATCTGGTCAGTCTTGTCTCGGAATTGACAGATGCGTTTGATATTGAGATCACAGCAAAAGATTTTGTGGAAGAAAATTTTAATTCGCTGGATACGCTGGTAACTATGGTAAAACGTTTACAGGAAGAATAAAACAGGGAGGCGGTATGCTTTTTACATCATATGCATTTATTGCATTTATCGCTGTCGCATTTTTTCTGTATTATCGGATTCCACGCAAATGGCAGTGGCCGTTTCTTCTGATAATCAGCATTGGCTTTTATGCATCGGCAGGAATTTTTTATCCCATCTTTTTACTTGTAAGTTCGGCGGTGACCTATCTGGCCGGACTGTGGATCGAAAGAGACCGAAAACAGGAGAAAGATTACATCCGGGAAAATGGCGGTAGGTTTGCATCGCGGCAGGAGAAAAAGGAGTTTAAGCAAAAAGGAGAAAAACGGCGAAGAAAACTTATGGTGTCAGCATTTCTGATCTTACTTGCTGTTCTTGGAGTATTTAAGTATGCGGATTTTGTGATTGACAATATAAATGCTGTTTTTTATGCGGTTGGAAGTGACCGGGAGCTGGAATATCTGGATTTACTGCTTCCAATGGGAATTTCCTTTTATACATTTCAGTCGCTGGGATATCTGTTGGATGTATACTGGGAAAAAATCGATGCACAGAAGAATTTTTTCAAACATCTGCTGTTTGTGTCATTTTTTCCACAACTGGTACAGGGACCGATCAGCCGTTATTCCAATTTATCACAGACGTTGTATGAAGAACATGTATTTGACAAAAAGCAGGTGATATTTGGACTGGAAAGAATTCTCTGGGGATATTTCAAGAAACTTGTAGTGGCAGATACAATCCTTACAGCAACCACTGCCGTGATTGGAGATGAATATTACAACGGTGCGTGGGTGCTGGTCGGAATTATTTTCTATGGCATTGAACTGTATGCCGATTTTACGGGAGGCATTGATATTACCATAGGAATTGCGCAGGTATTCGGAGTGAAGGTTGCAGAAAACTTTATTCGTCCATATTTCTCAAAAAATATTGCGGAATATTGGCGGCGCTGGCATATTTCCATGGGAACCTGGTTCAGGGATTATATTTTTTATCCAATGAGCATTTCCAAACGAATGGGAAAGCTGACAAAGTTTTGTAAGACTCATTTTGGAAAAGGAGTAGCAAAGAGGGTGCCGGTTTATCTGGCAACCATGGTTACCTGGTTCGCAACCGGAATCTGGCATGGTGCAAGCTGGAACTTTGTCATGTGGGGCATTATGAATGGCGTGATCATCCTGATTTCTCAGGAACTGGAACCGTTGTATGCGCGGTTTCATAAGCAGTTTCCTTCACTTGGACAAAGAAAAGGATATCAGGCATTTCAGATTGTACGGACCTTTTTCCTGATGGGATCGCTTCGGATGTTTGATTGTTACGGGGATGTGCCTCTTAGTTTTTCAATGTTTTTTAGCATGTTCCGGGACTTTGATCTTCGTGCGTTGACCGTGAATGAGTTTTTGGATCTGGGACTGAATATCCCACAATATGTGATTGTGTTTGCGGGTACGGTGTTAATGTTTGCCGCAAGCGTGATCGGACGAAAGGAAAGTGTGCGTGAACAATTGAGCAGAAAGCCGTATGTTGTGAGGTATGCAGCAGTAGCGGCACTGTTTCTTGCCGTTGTTCTGTTTGGATCTTACGGTGTGGGATATGATGCTGCGCAATTTATTTATAATCAGTTTTAGATGAGGAGAAATGTTTTGAAAACCGCTGTTAGAAGGATTGTTTCTGTTGGAATACTTTTGATTTTGCTGTTTGCAATGCAGAGGCTTGTGATGCCAAAGTATGTGGATGATGTGATCGAAGGTGGATTTACAGCAGAATATTATCGGGAAGAAAATCCCCATGAGGTACTGATGATAGGGGATTGTGAGTTATACGAAAATTTCAGTCCGATCACAATGTGGAAAAATTATGGAATTACAAGTTATATTCGGGGAAGTGCCCAGCAGCTTACCTGGCAGTCGTATTATCTGTTAGAAGACGCACTGAAATATGAAACGCCGGATGTGGTTGTATTTAATGTGTTAGAACTGAAATATAATGAACCGCAGAGAGAGGAATACAATCGCATGACGCTTGATGGAATGCGCTGGTCAGTAAGTAAGGTACAGGCAATCCGTGCATCCATGCTGCCGGAGGAACATTTTATTGATTATGTTTTTCCACTGCTGCGTTATCACAGCCGGGTTACAGGACTTACCGCAAATGACTGGAAATATTATTTCAAAGACAAAACGCGGACAACAGCCGGTTATTATATGAGAGTGGATACAGCGCCGTATGAAGAAGGAATCTGGGAGGAAGAAGAACCGGAAAGTGACACGTTGGGGAAAAATGCAATGGCATATCTGGATAAAATCCGGATGTTGTGTGAAAAGAACCATATTCGTCTGCTTCTGGTCAAGGCACCAAGCAAGTCTCCGGTCTGGTATGACACCTGGGAATCACAGATTTTGGAATATGCGTCCAAATATGATCTGGATTATATCAATTTTTTGAATCTGGTGGATGAAATCGGAATTGATTACAATACCGATACTTATGATCAGGGCCTTCATATGAATTTAAGCGGAGCAGAGAAATGTGCGGATTATCTGGGAAAATTTCTTTCAGAAACGTATGGACTTAAGGATTTAAGATCAGATAAAACGATTTGTTCGGACTGGGAAAATAAGACAATATTTTATGAAAATATGAAAAAGGCACAGTATAAGGAACTGAAAAAATACGGAGAAATTGTAAACTATTAAAGAGAGAAAGAGGTTATAGGGATGAAGAAAAGTAAGAAAATTATAAGTCTGGTTTTGGCAATTGCAATGGTATTACTGGTACCGGTCAGTGTTGTATCGGCAGCACCAAAGGGATATGGATTTCGATATGCCGGAGTTACGGTATATGTTCATGGAAAGGCATCCGGACTGATCGATAAGATGGGCGAGCCAAATAAGAAAAGCAAGTCAAAAAGCTGTGCGTATGATGGGGAAGATATCAAATATGTGTATGACGAGTTCACATTGGTTACTTATACAGAGAAAAACGGTGGCACAGAATATGTACAATCCATCAAATTTACTTCAAAAAAGGTAAAGACCAAAGAAGGAATCAAGATTGGAAGCAAAGAAAAAACAATGAAAAAGAAGAGCACGCGACAATTTCGGCGTGTACACTTACAAAAAGGGAAAAATGGGAATTACATTTACCGTTGATGACGGAAAAGTTTCTGCAATCCAGTATGTGGCATATTAAAAAACAAAGGAGAGTTATCAATGAGAAAAAAAAGGATGAAAAAAGCGGCAATAGTGCTTGCAGCAACAATGGTGTTTAGCCTGTTTTCGGAAGCGGGAATGGCAGCCCCACAGACCGTGCAGGCAGCAACGTACCAGAAGACCATAAAAAATAAATCAGTAAAGAAACCGGAAGTATTGGTTCGTGCGGATGAAGTAAAAGTATTTTCAATTAAAGTCAAAGAGGTTGACAAACAGATTCAGGAGGCAGAAATTAAGCAGCCGGAAACTTCTGCAGATACACAGATTTCGACAGAAGAAAATACACAGCAGGAAGAAGAGACAACAGAAACAACGGAAATAACAGAGACAGCCAGAGAAAACAACAGTGTGGAGGCAATCGAAAATACGCAGGAAACCGAACCGCAAAAACCGGAAATCGCAAGCATTACCTATCGGTACAAGGTATCGTTGAACGTAAAAAATAAATCGAAAGCAGATATTCGAAAACTGGTGCTGACCGGAAAATCCGATGGAAAAACTCTGACATTTACGGCAAAGAATCTAAAAGCTGGAAAGACCGTATCACTTTCAAAAAGTTTTGAACTCACAGGCAAAACCGAAAGGGATCTCCCGGAGTTTCAATGTCAGAAACTTCAGGTATATGCAAAAGGTATGGTGAGCACCTATCGTTATGCCAGTGGAAAATTGAGCAGTGATTACGCGACACCGGATAAAAAGGCACCGGTGATCAGCGGATTTGTTGGAAAGAACAGTTACAACGGAAATATCCCATATCAGACAGTATACAGTGATCAGGAAAAAACGTATGATTATTTCAAATATGTAGGTGTAAAAGATAACCGCGATGCAAAGGTAACACTGAAAGTGGATACCAGTAAGGTGAATTTCAAGAAAAAGGGTACCTATACGATTACCTATATGGCAGAGGATAAAGCTGGAAATGTCAGCAAAAAAACTGCAAAAATTGCGGTACGTGTGAACGATTCTCTTGATCAGATGGCAGATACGGTACTGGGACGTATTATAAAAAAAGACTGGTCCAATCAGAAAAAAGCGACTGCTATTTACAATTATACAAGAGGTCATATTGCTTATACCGGAAATTCAAACAAATCAAGTTGGGAGAAAGAAGCTTCTAACGGTTTGCGTTATGGACGCGGAGATTGTTTCACTTACTACTGTGTGTCCAGAGCATTGCTCACGCGTGCCGGAATTCCAAATATTGAGGTGACGCGTGTGCAGGGGTATGGACATCACTGGTGGAATATGGCATATGTAAATGGTGGTTTTTATCACTTTGATACCTGCCCACGTAAGGCTGGTGGAAGATTTTGTCTGGTCACTGATGCTCAGTTGAAGCATTATTCTGCAACGGTAGGAGGACGTTCTCATATCTGGGCGTATAATAAGAAGCCAAAGTCACCAAAGAATGTATTGTCATCTATATTTTAAAAGGAGACCAGCTATGAAAAAGCAGTGGATTAAGAAAGTTATAGGGGGAATATTGTGTGGGGTGTTGTTACTTTCAGTTTGTACAGAGGTCGCACCAATACAAACATTAGCAGCAACAAAGGAAAATTTATATTTATATATGAGTCCAAATACCGGAAAATATGGATTTGTAAATGACGGGGGATTGGTAATGATTGATCCCGTGTATGATCAGGCATATGATTTTAATAATGGAATGGCGCTCGTAAGCAAAGATGATAAATATGGATATATTAGTGAAAATGGAAATATTGTTGTACAGCCTAAATATGAATATGCGAGTAGCTTTTCGTGTGGATATGCAGTTGTAAAAAATCAAGAAAAATATAAATTTATTAACACAAAAGGGAAAAATGCATTTTCTGCTGTATATGAAGATGCAAATCCATTTAGTGAAAATCTTGCGGCAGTAAAAATTGGTAAAAAATATGGGTATATTAATAAAAAAGGTAAACTGGTAATTAAGCCCATATATGATTATGCTTATGTTTTTTCAGAGGGAAAAGCTTTTGTAGTAAAAAAGGGGCAACCCGGATTTATAAACACCAAAGGAAAGTTTTTGTTTAAGGCTCCAAAGGGAACAGATGTTATGGAGTTTTCTGGGGGATATGCTTATTTTTCCTATAAAGGAAAAATTGGATTTATTAACAAAAAAGGAAAGGTAGTAATTAAGCCAACAGGATATGGGGTGGGATATTTTTCAGAAGGACTTGCTGTTTGGGCAAAAGATAGCGAAAAATATGGTTATATAAATACGAAAGGAAAAACTGTTATTCCACTTAAATATGAGTCAGCATATGATTTTTCGGAGGGATTAGCCTGTGTACAGGAAAAAGGAAAATATGGATTTATTAATAAGAAGGGTAAAATGGTTATCTCAGCCATATATGATGAGGCATGGGGATTTTCAAATGAATTATGTTATGTGAGAAAGGATGGAAAAGCGTATTTCATTAATAAAGCAGGGCAAATAATGTTTGAAGTCAAATAGGGATATTTGTTTTATAGGAGAAAAGGAATATGAGAAAAACAACAATAAATAAAATTATATGTGATTTTGCATTTGTAATGAGTATCATGATAATAATCGTCTGTATACCAAGTTTTTCGGTACAGGCAAAAGAACAAAATCCATTATATTCATACGTGGATTCAAAAACAGATTTGTGTGGCTTTGTGGACAAGAATGGCAAAGTTGTAATTGATCCTGCATATGATACAGTGTGTGATTTTTCCGATGGACTGGCAGCAGTGCAGAATAGTGATGGAAAATGGGGATTTATTGATAAAACAGGAAAAGTAGTAGTTCTACTTGTTTATAGGATGTGTGGCGATTTTTCAGAAGGTTTAGCATCTGTAGAAACAGAAGATGAAAAATGGGGATATGTAAATACACAGGGAAATATTGTCATTGCACCTGAATATATTGGCGTGAGTGCATATTCTGAAGGTTTGGCATGTGTAAGAACAAAATCGGGGAAATATGGAAAATATGGATATATTGATAAGAAGGGAAAAATGGTAATTAAAGCGAAGTATGACGATGCATATTCATTTTCCGATGGACTGGCAAAGGTAAGGCATGGAAACAAAGTTCAGTATATTAATCAAGCAGGTAAAGTTAAAATATCAAAAAAAATAAAAAATGATGACAGTGATTATATGGATTTTTCAGAAGGACTTGCATCATTTTACCAAAAGAATAAATTTGGGTATATCGATAAAAAAGGTAAAACCGCTTTTATATTAAATGCATCCGTTACTTATGCGGATGACTTTTATGAGGGAATGTCCATTGTATATGATAAGAAGGGAAAGATAGGATATATCAACAATAAAGGCAAAATTGTTATTCAGCCAAAGTATACAGATGCCTCTATTTTTCAGGAAGGCCTGGCTTATGTAAAGGTGAAAAACAAATATGGATTTATTAATAAAAAGGGTAAAACAGTAGTTAAACCGGTTTATGATCGTGTATCAATGTTTTGCAATGGCCTTGCTTATGTGGAAAAAAACGGAAAGGCATTTTATATTGACAAAACTGGAAAAAAGGCGATTGTATTACCATAATTACAGATTAAGTAAGATGATAGAAAAGAAAGCAGGAAAGGGAAAAACAGTAATAATTACCGCAATTTCTACAGATGGAACAAATAAAAAAGCAAATGAACAAATTAAGATTAAATAAAGTATCAGAGTGAAAACTGTGTCAAGGAGGAAATTTTTAATGAAAAAAATAATGAAAAATTTTGTTTGTATGTTTTTATGTGTGATAATGGCAGTATCCATTATACAGATACCTGAAAAAGTTACTGGTGAAACTACTGAAAGTTTCATCTTGTATCGATATATGGATGCAAAAACAGAAAAATATGGTTATGTAAATAAAAACGGAAAAGTTATTGTAAAAGCTGTTTATAATGAGGCATCCGAATTTTCAAATGGATTTGCACAGGTGAGAAAAAATGGTAAATCAGGTTTTATTAATTCAAAGGGAGAACTGGCAATTCCATTAAAGTATGAGAGTGTATCAGAATTTTCGGATGGACTTGCAGCAGTCAGCACAAAAAAAGAATTCTTTTTTATTACAGAAAACGGGGAGCCGGCATTTGATACGACATATTCAATGGCTTATGGATTTTCAGATGGTCTTGCACCTGTAAAAATTAAAGATAAGTTTGGATATATTAATACAAGCGGAGAGCTTGTGATTCCAGCAAAGTATAGTTGGGCATATCCATTTTCGGAGGGACGTGCATTTGTAATAAAAAATGATTATAAAGAACTAATTGATGCAAATGGAAACACTATTGTAAAATATAAAGATGATTTAGAAAGAGAAAATTTTTCAGATGGGTATGCAATAATTCGCAGAAATGATAAGTATGGATATATTAACAAGAGCGGAAAGGTAGTTATCAAGCCTTCATCCAAATGGTATCAGGTAGAGAGTTTTTCGGAAGGCCTGGCATCATATTGGGTAGGACCAACAACATTTGAAAATGCGTATGGGTATATCAATAAAAAAGGAAAAATAGTTATTAAACCATCATATGGACAGGCATTCCAGTTTTCAGATGGGCTTGCGTGCGTACAGGATGGAAAAACTTATAAGTATGGATTCATTAATAAAAAAGGGAAAAAAGTCATTAAGTGTACATATGATTATGCACTAAACTTTAAAAATGGATTAGCTTGTGTTATGAAGAATGGAAAGTCATACATGATTGATAAGAAAGGAAAAACGATTACCATCAAGTAATGAAGCAGTGTGAATAAATGAAGCAAACGATAAAATACCTGTGTTTTGTATTTTTATGCCTGCTTGTTACATTCGGAAAACATACCGAAGCATCGGCGGCTGTGCGTGACATCACAGTTGCCGATGATGACCAGATCAAGGTGGAAGTTTGTGTCGGAGATACTGGTCGAATTGTTGTCACAGGGGACAGCAGCAGGATCGTGGAATACGAATATTTAACATCCGCCATGGATGATTCGGAACTGATTACAATGGATGCAAATGGAACCTTCACAGTCAAGGCAAAGGGGGAAGAAAACATTTTTGTCTACGGCCACGATGAGAATGAGGAAGATATTTTTTATGCTAAAATTACGCTCATCATTCATCCGGATATGAGCGGAGTTACGCTAAAAAAGTCATCCATAACGGCCTATTTGCCAAGGTCATATCAGGACACAAAAAATACTTACTATAAGCGGGCAGATATTAATATTCCGGTGAACAGCACAGAGCTATTGGACGAATACGAGCGGCATACCTCTTTTCAGTACACATCATCGTTAGATGGAACAGATGATGTGTGGGTGAGTGCAGAACTGCGGAACAATACCATTGAGTTGTCAATTGAGGCAACAAAGAGCTGTAAAATGAAAATCATGTTCACAATTGAAGGAAAAACATTTGTAATTCCTGTAAAAGCAAAAGTGGTGGATCTTTCAAGTTATGGATGCTTACTGGAAAAAGGACATACCCAAAAACTCAGAGTGAAAGGGTGTTCGGAAAAAATTGTCTGGAAATCTTTTGATTCCAAAATTGCATCTGTAAGCAAAAATGGTGTGGTAAAAGGAAAGAAGATTGGAAATGTATTGATTTCGGCAAAACTTGGTGATCAATATGTTGGTTGTGTCGTATCCGTTACGACCGCACAGATCAAAAAAGTTTGTGCCAGAGCCAGTTATATGGGAAAAAACTGGAAATACAGTCAGGCAAAACGCGGACAAACGGGATATTATGATTGCAGTTCGCTGGTGTGGAAAGCCTATAAGCCCTATACAAAAGTCAATTTTGGAAGTGCAGCTTATCCGGGAACTACAAAAACAGAATCTGCCTGGTGCAGAGATCATGGAAAACTGTTGAAAGGCGGTTTTTCATGGAAAAAGTTAAAGCAAATGAAATTCAATCCGGGAGATATTGTATTCAAATCGGAAGATTCTTCTCATCCGTATGCAACAACCTATCATGTGGAAATGCTTACAGGCTATGTGTGTTATCGGTTTGATAAAAATGGAGAACCGTGGATTGAACCGCTTTGGGCGACCAGAGACAGTGACTATGGTGCGGAAGAGGGAGCACTTATGGCAAGACCGACAAAGTGATTTAAAAGGGAATGGAAAAATTGTGGGTAGATAAAAGTCAGTAGCTCGTTGGAGTTTGCTGGCTTTTGGTTGTTACAGCGATGTTTTGGAAAAGTAAAAGGCACTGCCAATTTTCATATTATAATACAAAATCTAATAGAATTACCTACTTTTTTTAAAAGAAAGTATTTTAATATCAAGATAAGTCAGATTATGCATCAGAGAGGGAAAGATTAGAGAACTGTTCAGTTTATTATAGTATGGATTCTCTAAAAAAGTAAAGGACCAATAGAGGGCACATATTGTTTGTCGGGCTGGAAAGGTTATAATAAAATTGTATATACATAATAAAGGAGGTTTATGGAGATGAATAACAAATTGAAAAAGATTGTTGCTTTATGTCTGGCATTTGCGATGGTTGCAACGGTTGTGTTGCCGGAGAGTGCATATGCAAAGACAAAGAAAACAGCAAACTATGTAACACGGGCATACGTGCTGCAACAGGTAGAAAAACTCATTGGTGCAACACAGACAAGTGATGACGTGATACAGATCAAGGATGTCAAGAAAAGCAGTCCGTATTATAAGACGATGTCTATTGCCGTCAATGCGGGATTGGTAAAGCCGGATAGTAACCAGAAATTGCATCCGACTAAAAAAGCGACCAATAAGTATGTCGCATCAGTTCTTGCAAAAATTTCTGAGACAAGCACCAAAAACGTGTTGGGAAAGAAGACAGCAGCGACAAAACTGACAAAGAAAAGTTTAAAAACATTCTTAAATCAGAAATTCCCGAATGTCGTATCTAAATCTGATGCCAAGCTGAAAAAGGGAAATGTAATCATTAATAAACCAGTAACATTAAATGATGCAAAAATCACAGGAGACCTTGTGATCGGAGATGGTGTTGCTGACAAAGAAGTTGTTTTAAATAATGTTACCGTTACTGGAAAGACGATTGTCCGTGGTGGTGGAGAAAATTCCATTATTATTACCGGGACTTCGGATATTTCGGATATGGTGATCCGTCAAGTGAACAACAAGGTCAGCATCAAGGTAAAAGATGATGCGAAAGTCCGTATGGTCTATATCAATGATGGTTCTAATGATGTAAATATTGTGGGAACCGTTGGCACCGTTAATATTGTAGGTGAAAATCTGAAAGTCACACTGACAGATGCAGTGGTAAATACATTGATAGTAGCGGATACAGCAAAGAATGCAGTTGTTGAGGCAGATAAGAATTCAAGTATTAAGGAAGCGACTTTAAATGCAGCCGGAACAAAGATTCAGGGGGAAGGCAAAGTTGAGGCAATTAATGTCAATGCAAATGATACGGTTGTTACAGTAAAAGACGCAAAGATCAATGTCAAGGATAATGTTACACCTCCAAAATCAAATGCGGATAACAATAGTCAGACAACAACGGATACCAATATCAGTAATGATAATAATTCGGGTGGCGGTTCCTCCAGTGGTGGATCTTCTACAAGTGGAGGCTCAACTTCAGGTGGAAGCAGCGAAAATCCAAGTACTCCGGATGTTCCGAAGGTAAATTATGTTACGGATAGTCGGTTCGCAGATGGGTATCCGAAAGTTGTGACAGATAAAGAGAATCAGAAAATAACTATAACTTACAAATTAAAAGATGGTGTGGCATCTGAGGAAAAACCTGCAAAGATCTACAATCTTGTAACAGATTATAATACGAATTGGGATGCTACGACAGAGGCGGTTCTTCACGGACATTTGGGTGTCGTGAATGAGCAAACACATGAAATGGTTCCTACGGAATATTACGATTTCTTAAAGATCACCGATGCCGGGGAACATACAGTAGACTATAAAATTATGGATCACGCTACCTGTGATGGATTAACAACCTATAGTGTTATTGACTGTGATGGAAAAGTATCGGATACCCCGACAAAAATTGCATTTGACAGGGACACGGCAACGAGTGTTGTGAAAAATAAGGTATATGTATCTGATGTTTACATTAATAAGGCAAAGGATACTGTTTATTTGTATCTTAGAAGTGAACTTGACCAGACAACTGTCACTTCGGCTGCGGCCTTTACAATAAAGAAAAATGGTCAAACACTGAACGATATCAGGATCAGCAAAATGGAATTGATGAGCAAAACCGGTGAAAAGTCCGGTCCTTATGTTGCATGTATTAAGTTGTCTTTAAATAAGGCATTGGATGATTCAACTGTGAATTATTCGTTATATTATGCTGGTACAGAGATTACAGATACTGTTGGAAATCCATTGGAAACATTTGACCGTTCACTCATGACGGTATCGGATGGAATTAAAAATGCATATACTTCACAGGATGGGCAATATGTTTCATTTGAGGTTCCTGTTTATCAGTGGATGTCTTATACAACGTATCAGGAAATCCGAGACGATCTTGGCGTATATGTAGATGGAAAACAAATCAATCAGAAGAATTGGTCTTATTCATGGTCAATTGGAGATATGAATATTCGGGTTCACGATACTTCGCTTACAAATTCTAAAAAAGTAGAATTAAAATCGGTCAGTGGAAAAACATTATATACAGCTGCAGGTGATAAACTGGATAATTTAAGTGCCAACTTAGAGAAAGATCGTGAAGGCTCTATTTCATCTGCTGTATATGAAAAAGAAAATAATAAAATCGTTCTTACATTAACAGAGAACAGTTCATTTGAAAAAGGTTTTGGTTTTTATGATTGTAACTTTATGGTAAAGATTGCAG
>ENA-ORRA01001153-ORRA01001153.1-human-gut-metagenome-genome-assembly--contig:-NODE-1153-length-19005-cov-2.860106_pt1 | contig 19005 bp, 35 predicted proteins | sample MGYA00242169_ERZ509122 | MGnify/ENA primary metagenome ERZ509122 (study PRJEB26280, sample SAMEA2338650) | human gut metagenome | biome: human gut; feature: human-associated habitat; material: faeces...
AGCCAGCGAGCTGCGCAAAAGCGGTGTAAAGCTGCCGCAGGATATTATTACAGATGAGGAGCTGGCGCAGGCATTATGTCAATAAAACTTTCTAATATATATCATACATATTCCAAAGGCACGCCGTTTGAACGCCTGGCGCTCAATGATGTGTCACTGGAGATTTCCAAGGGCGAAATAGTTGCCATTATAGGACACACCGGCAGCGGTAAATCAACCTTAGTACAACATCTTAATGGTCTGCTGAAGCCGGATAAGGGCAGCGCAAGCATTGATGATATTGATATTACTGCCAAGGGTGCGGAAGCCAAGACTGCACGCCAGCAGGTTGGCATGGTATTTCAGTATCCCGAGCATCAGCTGTTTGCGGAAACTGTTTTTGAGGATATCGCTTTCGGTCCGCGCAATAAGGGCTTTGCCGATGATGAGGTAGAAAAGCAGGTGCGTGAGGCTATGGCCTTCGTCGGCTTGGATTATGATACCTATGCGCAGCGCTCTCCCTTTCAGCTGAGTGGCGGCCAGATGCGCCGTGTAGCTATTGCTGGCGTAGTTGCGATGAATCCCGATTATCTGGTATTGGATGAGCCTTCCGCAGGCCTGGATCCGCGCAGCCGTAATGCAGTATTTAAGGAAATTATGTCACTGCACAAAAGCCGCGGCATTGCCATTGTGCTGGTAACGCACAGCATGGAGGAGGCAGTAAAATATGCTGACCGTCTGCTGGTTATCAACGCCGGCAAGGTGCTGTTCGACGGTACTCCCGCAGATATTTTCAAGCAGCATGCCGATGAGCTGGTCAAGGTTGGCGTAGATGTGCCGCAGGTTTACAAGCTGGCAGATTTGCTGCGTAAAAACGGCTTGGCAGTGAAAGAGAACATTAAGGACGATATGAGCCTGGTTAAGGCGATTAAACAAGCAAAGGGGTGGAAATAATGCTGACAGATATAACCTTAGGACAATATTTCCCCGGTAACTCCTTTATCCATAAGCTTGATCCGCGTACTAAGCTGTTGGCTACCTTGATTTATATCATTGCTATTTTCTTTGCGGTAACGCCGTTGGCTTATGGCATTCTGACCGCCTTTGCAGCTGTGGTAATTCTTATATCAAGAGTACCGTGGATGCTGGTCTTTAAATCATTGAAGCCTATCTGGATTATCGTTATTCTTACGATGCTGATTCATATGTTTACCGCTCCCGGTGAGCATATTGTCTTTACCTGGAAGTTTTTGAGCGTAACTGCCGAAGGTATCGACATGGGCGTAAAGATGGCAGTTCGCCTGATTCTGCTGCTGCTGTTTTCTTCGGTGCTGACCTTTACGACATCACCGATTGTATTGACAGACGGTATTGAAAATCTGCTGCGCCCGTTCAAAAAGCTGGGCGTTCCGGCGCATGAGCTGGCTATGATGATGACCATTGCTTTGCGCTTTATTCCTACATTATTGGATGAAACAGACCGCATTATGAAGGCACAGACCTCTCGCGGAGCTGATTTTGCCAGCGGCAATATCTTCCAGAGAATGAAAAATATGCTGCCTTTGCTGGTGCCGCTGTTTATCAGTGCCTTCCGCCGTGCCGATGAATTGGCTGTTGCAATGGAAGCTCGCTGCTATCGCGGCGGTGAAGGACGTACACGCATGCACGAGCTGGTATATGCCGGCCGCGATTATCTGGCCTTTGCTTTGATTATTATACTGGCGGTTGGCCTGGCAGTATTGCGCTGGGGGAATATATGCGTACAATAAAGCTGGTCGTAGCCTATGACGGCAGTGCCTATCATGGCTTTCAGAAGCAGAAAAACGTACAGACTGTGCAAAATGTGCTGGAAGATGCATTGGCTATGCTGTGCGGCGAAAAAGTAGTAACCGCAGGCAGTGGGCGCACGGATGCAGGCGTGCATGCTTTGGCACAGACGGTGACCTTTACTACGAACGGACGCATTCCCTGTGCTAATCTGGTGCGTGCGGCGGCAAGTCTGCTGCCGGAGGATATCGTGGCAGTGAGCGCTGAGGAGATGCCGGAGGGTTTCCATGCGCGCTTCAGCGCAAAGTGGAAAACGTATCATTACAAGCTGCTTGTCAATGAGCACGTCAATCCCTTTATGGTGCGTTATGCCTGGCAGCTGCGTCAGCAGCTTGAGGTGAAGGCCATGAACGAAGCGGCGGAGCTGCTGCTGGGAACGCATGATTTCAGTGCCTTCCGCAGCAGCGGCAGTGTTGATACTTCGCCGATAAAAACAATTTATGCTGCCAAGTGGCAGCAGCAGGGAGAAGAGATTCTTTTCCGCATCAGCGGTGACGGCTTTTTGTATCACATGGTACGCAACATAGTCTGGTCCCTGGTACAGGTGGGAATGGGCAAGCGTACGGTGCAGAATTTTGCCGCCGAGCTGACGTCACAGCGCTGCGAATTTTTAAACGAGCCTGCTCCGGCACAGGGTTTATACCTGGCAGAGGTAGGTTATCGGGAGTATCCGCAGCTTTAAGGGAAAAACTCTTGGAAAATGCTAAAATTTTAACAAAAATACTTGACTTAAACTCTTAAGTTGCGTATAATATATCTACGTGATTTTCCGCTTGATTTCACTAGCCCCGAAATACAGTGAGAAGATCGCAACGAACTGTATATTTGGAAAATATCTAGGAGGGACACAAGCGATGAAATCTTTTATGGCTAATCCGTCTAACATCGAACACAAATGGTACGTTGTTGACGCAGCTGATAAAACTCTGGGCCGTCTGGCTGCAGAGGTTGCAAAAGTCCTGCGCGGTAAACATAAACCGACCTTTACCCCGCACATGGACACCGGTGATCACGTAATCATTATCAATGCAGATAAGGTTGTTCTGACCGGCAAAAAACTGACTCACAAAATCTATTTCCGTCATTCCGGTTATCTCGGCGGCGACAGCTATGTAAAAGCTGGCGACATGCTGAAGAAAAACCCTGTAAGAATGGTAGAGCTCGCTGTTAAAGGCATGATTCCGCACAACAGCCTCGGCGCTCAAATTTTCTCCAAACTTCATGTATATGCTGGCAGCGAACATCCGCATGCAGCTCAAAAACCTGAAGTAATGGAAATCAACGTTAGATAATATCCGGGAGGGAACAAATAAATGGCAGTAGTTACTTATAACGCAACTGGTCGTCGTAAATCTTCTGTTGCTCGCGTTCGCCTGGTTCCGGGTGAAGGCAACATCGTTATCAACGACCGTGAATTGAACAAATACTTTGGTCTGAAAACCTTAGAGCTGATTGTTAACCAACCGCTCGAAGTTACCGAAACCAAAGGTAAATATGACGTACTCGTTAACGTAAACGGCGGCGGCATTTCCGGCCAAGCTGGTGCTATCCGTCACGGCATTGCTCGCGCACTGCTGAAAGTTGACGCTGAATTCCGTCCTGCACTGAAAAAAGCAGGCTTCCTGACTCGCGACCCGCGCGAAAAAGAACGTCGTAAATACGGCTTGAAGAAAGCTCGTAAAGCTAGCCAGTTCTCCAAACGTTAATAGAGAAGGCTATCTCAATCAATCACAAATCGCAAGAAAAGCCCGTAACCATGCAGGTTGCGGGCTTTTTCTTCGCCTCCATTATTTTCAAAAAGTGTCCACAGCTCATAGAAAATCAGCTACGTATGTAACGAGTATGCAACACATATGTAACACGTATGTAACAAACTATATTAAATTTATAGCCTCTAACAGTTGCTCTAACGTCTTATGAGTGTAAACTCTTTCCGTTACGTCGGAGCTGGCGTGCCCCAGAATTAGCTTCTTGATTTTTACATTTACGTCTTTATCATCAAGCAGGCTTGCGCAAGTGTGGCGGCCGTCACCGGGCAAGTGGTCCATCTTAAACATATTCATTACCGGTTCCCAATATCTGCTGCGGTATGCGTCATAGGATATATTCTTGCCCCGTTCATCAGAAAAGATATATTCGCCGGTGCTGCGTTCACAAGCATCCTTGAAGAAGTCGAATATTTTATCAGCAATAGGAATTCTTCTGCCGCGGCCTGCCGCAGTTTTCATGCCGCCAACGAAGAATTTATTTTCAAAGTCGACGTTCGCCTTCTCAACCTTCACTAGCTCGGTGGGGCGCATGCCGGTATAACAGAGGATAAGCACAGCTTGCACTTTTATATCCTGGCTGTTCTCCCATAATATAGCAAGCTCCTTTTTGGTCAGCGGATTATGTATTCTGCTCTCAACCTGCGGCGGCAGGCTGGTAAGCTCAACATAATTCTTTACTATAATATCATTAGCAAGCGCATATTTGGCCATCAGATTACATACGATTCGGATTGCCTTCTTGGTGGCGTAGCCTTTGTCGCAGTCATTTATAATCTGCTGGAATTGCGCTGTCTTAATATTCTTGAAGGGTATATCCCATAGCGGCGCGCAGCGTTTATATGCTGCCTTATATTGGTTAGATTGCTCTTTGCCGTCGACGTAGGTTGCGGCTTCCCATCTCTCGTGTACCTGGGCGAACGTCAAGCCTACGCTTTCAACATCATAGGGCGATTGGTTGTATTCAGCCAGGGCATTAAGGGCTTCCGTGCGCTTTGCATAGTAGCCTAGTATTTTCATAAGCTGGCGACCTTCATCGGTAAAGCCCGTTGTAATGCGGACCATATACGGCCGCCGCCGGTTCCCGGTCAGCTTCGTAACAGAACCATAGCCGTTAGGTAATTTCATGTTTAGTTGCTCCTTCCTTTTTCAGTTGTTGCATTTTTTTGCAACAGTTGTGGATAAACTGTGTATTGATTCTTTCAAGCGTTTATATGAAGTTATTATTCACAAATTAAACATATTATCATGATATAATATAAGTAGGTGTTCGGGGCGGCTGTGCGGTCCGGTGTAGGCGCAGTAGACGGCGCAGCTTCCGTGGGCACATATACAAGCATATTGTATTTCATTTTCGGGGTGTTGAATGAAGTGCAATTCTTGATTCCCTTCTTTCTCCTTTTTTCTAGGTTTTCATGTTTTCCAGATTTTTTTCATGCAAGGCAAACCTCCTTTCAAAATTTTGTTTACGATTTGGCAAAAACAACAGCAACAATAGCTCACGTGTACGGCGTGGGCTATTGTTGTTTTTGTTTATTTATGAAAAGTGTGGGCCATAATATCACAAGCGATATATTCGTATGTAGAGAGATTATAAAGTATTCTTGATGGCACACCATGAGGAAATTTCTTTTCCAGCCTTCTAATAATGTTTTGTGTAAATAATTCCGTTGATATATTGTGCGAATAAAAAGATTCAGTATCAGTGCAAATCTTCAATAGAAAAGTACAACCAGCTATTCCGGATAGCGGTGAGAAAATGCCGTTTGCATATATAGATATAGCGGCTATTGGCAAGCACAGCATACCACCAATAACCAAAATTTTAAATGTGAGCTTTGCGAAACCTCCGAATACAAACTTACTAACATATATGCCGGCGTTGGCTTCTAGGTATTCTTGCATATACGGCATTGTCGGGTAGGGGTAATCAGCGTAAGCATTTCTGACAATCGTTCTTGCTCCTTCCTTGCCGTTGGTAAGAATGAAGTAGCAAATCAGTGTTATTATTGCAATCGCAAGAGAAATTTCATACATTATAAGCACTCTCCTTTGTAATAAAAAAAATAATGGGCAGCTTTTAGACTGCCCATGTCACGCCTTGCGCCAATGGCACAGCGAAAATTGTTTGATAGAGGTTCTTAATCTGTAGGCTTATAGTGTCACTGTCAACCATGTTAACCACCTCACTTTCTGTCTTTATTTGATTTAATAATAGCACATTTAAATGTAAACTGCAATTCAAATAATTACTTTTCCTAAAACTCTTTATAATGAGCGAGCTTAGTGGTAGAATATAAATAGGTTCTTAATGTTGTAGGCCTGCTTTAATTTGAATGGAGGGCACAATGCAGGTTTTATTGAGTAGGATAATCGGTATATTGCGGGAAGTGAAAGATGAAGAAACGCTGGCTGTCATATACAGTTTTATCCTTGGACTTGTAGACGAAGATTGATTTTTTATTTGCTGCACTAATTTAAAAGGCATAGCAAAATCCCCCGTACCGCGGATGGTACGGGGGATTTTTTTATTTGCCGGTTATTTGCTTTTTGCCAGATTGTGAACGAAATCTTCAAATAAAGTTTTCATTTCGGGCGGCAGTTTGAGATATTCAAGAAATAGATTCTTGGTAAACTCATCATCTGTCTTTAGCAGTTTGCCAACTTGCAGTGCCAATTCTTCGTTGGTTGTATTCCTGGCACGGAACATTTCGCCTTCGCCAGTACGCAGCCATTCTTCATTGACGTAAAATACACGGCAGATATCGGTGATTGTTCTTTCCGATAAATTAGTAGAGCCGCGTTCATACCCGGCAACGGTAGAACGCTTGACCTGGATTTTCTCTGCGAACTCCTGCTGATTTAGTTTTAAAGCTTTGCGCAATAGCTTTAAACGCTCATTCATTGCAAGTCACTCCTTTCTAGTGTTTCCACCAAACATTACATGATTATTTTACTACATATAGAACGGAAAAGCAAGGGAGAAATGTTTTTAAAAAACAAAAATAGATTGACAAACACACCAATGAGGTGTAGAATAATAACATGAAATGTTGCTGAAAAAGAAAAAGTGATTTCAAAAAACAAAAAGGAGGTGGCAACAATGGAAGTAAAAGAGATGCTTGCTGAAAAGCGTGTAAAGCGCACGGCGGTTGATATGTCCAAACTTAAAGCGGACGGCCTTATGGTTGCGGCCGCATATATGCAAGGCTTGCAAGCTGCCGTAAAACTGTGTGAACAGCAACAACAGGTAGTCGGCCAGTAGTAGGGCTGAAATAGAAACAAGCCCCGCGCCTAGCGTCGGCGCGGGCAGGAGGTGTGCTTTGAATAAGAACACTGACAAGGATATGCAGCGAATCATGGCGGCTGTCTGCTGTGACACACTGGAAAAGAAAGCCGAAAAGGAAAAGCGCGCTGGCGTTATTGAACGCATGAATCAGCGTTACGAAACGGCAATGCGCTTTATGAAAAGGAGGAAATAGAAATGCTTGGAAACGTTCCTATTAAAACGGCTGCACGGCTCATGCAGAAAAGCGAGATGTTTGTGCGTATGGGCCTGCGTAGTGGCGCGTTACCGTTCGGCGTGGCTATTCACGCTAGCAGTAAAAAGAGTTGGGCTTATCATATCAGCCCCGCAAAGTTTGCTGAGTACATGGGGATTACCCCTATTGACCTGGAAGCAGAAGTATGGAGGTATGAATGAGCAGGAAGAAGAGAAAATGCGCTGTGTGCGGCAAAGACTTGTCGCACATGAACTTCTCTAAAGTAGTAGATAAGGAAAGCGGCCTGCTTGTTACCGTGTGCAGCGGAGGCGAGTGCTGGCGCAAGATTGTTATGAAAGGATGGGGCAAATGAGTAAGACTATTAAGGCTTTTATTATCACTGTTATTCTGCTTGCTGGTCTTGTCTTTCTGACCGGTGGCAGCGCCGCAAAGATGGCTGCTAGGGCACATGGTTTTTTGTTCCCTAGTTATAAGCAAACGTTGGTTGCCTACACCGTAGGCGAGGGACAGACGCTGTGGGAGATTACCGGGCGTTACATGGACCAGCAGGATAAATACCGTGATTGCCGTGAGTTTATGCACGATATAACAGAGTACAACAATCTGAACGGCGTGAAGTGGTTGCAAGCGGGACAACAAATTGTTATTCCGTTATATAAAGAAATTTAAGGAGGCATGAAAATGAAGGGCAAATTAATTATGACCGTCGAACAGGCGGCCGACCGCGTGGCGTGGGAACGCGTCCGCAATAGCGGTATCGGCGGTAGCGACGTAGCCTGCATCATGGGACTTAATCCCTGGAAAAGCGCTTACGCACTCTACGCTGAAAAACATGGTGACGTTGAGCCAGAGGACCTTTCCAATAATGAATTCGTTTATTGGGGTACAATGCTTGAGCAGGTTGTAGCTGACAGATTCTGTGAGCTGACCGGCAAAAAGGTTCGCAGATGCGGCACATTGCAGGATGAAAGCTATGAGTTCATGCTGGCGAACGTTGACCGCCTTGTGGTAGGCGAGAATGCAGGCTTGGAATGTAAGACTGCGAACGGCTTTAAGTCGAAAGATTGGGACGGGGACGAGCTGCCAGATAGCTACTATTGCCAGTGTCAATGGTACATGGCTATTACCGGCTGTGACAAATGGTACATCGCCTGCTTAATCGGCGGCAACCATTTCGTATGGAAAGAGATTCCCCGCAATGATGAGTTTATTTCAGATATGAGAGCGCAAGCGATTATATTCTGGAACAACCTGCAAAACGATATTCCGCCGGAGGTTGACGGCAGCGAAAGCACTGCCGCAACCATTGACAAAATGAATAAGGATAAGTTAGCGGTTGACAGTATCGCACTGCCTAGCGCAGCAGAGCAATACATTAAGTGTATTGACGGACTGACGGCAACGAAAAAGGTACTGGAAGAACAGTTAGCGCAGGCACAAAACGCCTTGAAGCTCATGCTGAACGGCAGCGAAAGCGGCGTGTTTATGGATAGAAAAATTACCTATATACAGATTGCCGGAAGAGTAACGCTGGACAAAAAGGCACTGAAAAAAGACCTGCCGGACGTGTACGAAAAGTATGCCAAGGTTGGCAAGCCTAGTATGAGGTTCACGTTAAAATGAGCCTTACAGAGCAAGAGAAATTAGGCGTTATGCTGTTCCATAAGCGGAAAAAATTAAACATGCTGCAAGGCGATGTTGCTGCAATGGTTGGCGTAGAAAAGCCGACCATCAGCTCATACGAATGCGGCGTAGTTAAAAATATTGCATTGCGTACACGTGTAAAATTGGCACAAGCATTAGACTTGTCGCTGGAAGAAATTCTGTATGATAGCGAAAAAAGACTGCTTGAAATTAAGGAGGTTAAAAGAAGATGGCAACCATTAACGGTATTACAAAAAGAGCGGCAGCACCTGCGGCCGCTAGCAAAGCACCTTCTGCATTAGGTGTGATGATTGGTTCTCAAAGCGTACAACAACGTTTTGAGAAGATGTTAGGCAAGAAAAGCGCAGGCTTTCTTTCCTCTTTGCTGACACTGACTAACAATAATAAATTGCTGGCCACGGCGAACCCGAAAACTATTCTGGCGGCGGCTGCGAGCCTGGACCTTCCTATTAACCCGTCTTTGGGTAAGGCATGGATAGTTCCGTATAAGGGCAGCGCTCAATTCCAGATTGGTTACAAGGGCGTGATTGAGCTTGCAATGCGTACAGGTAAGATGAAGCATATCATCATGACACCGGTGTACGAGGGCGAAATCAGAGATTGGAACAGATTCACCGAGGCATATACGCCGGGCGAAAAAACTTCTGATAATATTGTAGGCTACTTTGCAAGATTTGAAACCATTAACGGCTTTAGCAAGACCGCATACTGGACTAAGGAAGAAGTTATCGCTCATGCCAAACGGTTCAGCAAAGCATTTAATAGTGGGCCGTGGCAGTCTGACTTTGACGCTATGGCCTGCAAAACTGTGTTGCTGTCTATTATGAAAACTTATGCGCCTATGTCAATTGAGATGCAGGAAGCATTAGAGAGCGACGGAAAAGCTGCTGTACTCAACGAAGAAACCGGCGAGGCTGAATACATCGACGTTGACGCAGAGAACGCTACAGAGCAAGCGCAGGAGCTTACAGAGGGCGGCAAGGTAGATACTGTAACCGGCGAAATCTTCACGGCAGAAGAAATTGAAGCAAGTATGAAATAACCAAAATCATCGGGGACAAAATGTCCCGAAAAGTGGGGACAAAATGTCCCGAAAAGTGGGGACAAAATGTCCCCTAAAAATTTGAAAGGAGTGGGACAAGATGTTGAATGTAAAAGCGACACCGTGCGAAAAAAGTAAAGCAATAGTTCTTGTCGGTGAGGGACACTTTGGCTTCAGCAACAAATTTGCGGACGATTTAGAAGAAGCAAAGCCAGATGCTTTCGACTTATTCTTTGAGCTTATCAAGGGAGCGGCTGGGCTTCATCTTATTTCTATGTACTCTTATAGAAGAAGTAACCCGAAACGTTGGTACAGATTTTTGAAGTTCTGCAAGAAGGACGGAAGAATCAAGGTATACCGGAAGAACAATAAAATGGTGTACGAAGTACCTACATACTTTGAGGAGTAGAACATGGCTGGTAGGTATTATTGGTTAAAGCTCAACGAAAACTTCTTTGAAAGTGATGTGGTTGAGTGGTTAGAGGACCAGGAAAACGGCGAAAAATACGTACTCTTATACCTTAAACTGTGCTTAAAGTCACTGAAAACCGACGGCGTACTTGTTCGGCAGGTCGGCAAAATGACTATTCAGCATACTGCTGAATCAATCGCTAAACAGACGCAATTTGATATTGAAATCGTCGAAAGCGCGCTTGCTTTGTTTGAACAAATTGGCCTTATTGAGAAGAACGATAAAGGCGAAAGCTACTTGCCGGAGGTCGCTAACATGACCGGCAGCGGTAGTGCGTCAGAATCAGCGACGAAGAAAAAGACGCAACGTCAAAATAAAAAGGGACAAAATGTCCCCGAAAAGGGGGACAAAATGTCCCCAGAAAAAGGGACAAAATGTCCGACAGAGATTAGAGATAAGAGTATAGAGTATAGAGATAAAGAAAAGGATGATTATCATCATCCTAAAAGAAATGACGATGACGAGGCAAAAACACATACTGAAATTTTTGCCTTGTGGGAGAAAAACATGATGCCGCTTACTCCAATCGTCGGAGAAAAACTGCAAGCCTTGTTAGGTGAGGTTGGCGAAGCTGCCGTTGAGCAAGGAATACTAGCGGCGGTAGAGCACGGCGCAAGAAACTTTGCGTATGTGCAGACCGTAGCAAGAAACTACGTCAGCGGCAACAGCAAGAAGCAAGGCAAGGAATATACAGGCATGGACCTAGTGAACGAATTGTACGGAGGCGAAGAAGATGCTGCAACCGCAGAGAATAGCCCAAACGATTGTTAAACTGCAACAGGCAGGAAAACGGATGCCGCAGGACATACGGCCCGGCTTTGACCGCCTGGAAGAAGCGAAACGAATCTTGTCAGAAACAGTCAACCTTTGGGCAGAAATTTTTAATCAGCAAAATATAGGCCTTGACCGGTGGGAGAAGGCAGAGCAGATAGCGCTTACCTTGACCGGTGCGAACGGCCTTAACGTAAATATCATCAGCCCGGCGCTGATGCAGGCTGCTTTGAAGCAGGCAGAGGAAGCTCATGTGCAGGAGAATATAAACCGCTGCAACATGGAGAAGTTGAGCGACGGCAAGCCGCTTGCTGATAGGCTGAACAGTATGCTGCTCAAATGGACAACGGCAAAGCTGGCAGAACACCGGCTCATTATGCCGTATATGCCGCAGGATAAAGCAGTGTTTGAGTACGGCCGGCAGATTGGCTTGAATGATAACGCTATTGACAATCAATTCCGTATCCTGCAATGCTACATGAATGACTTCGCGCAAGCATCATGAACCTTGTAAAAGTAAGTTGCTGAAATGTGGCGATGAGCTTACTTTGGAGGTGCTGGCGTGAGGAATTGGGCGGCATGGGTCGGCATGAAGTACGGCACGTTGACCATTGAAAAGTTTTTAGGTTATGAGGACGCACGAAACACTTATTTTTTAGTGCGGTGCGATTGCGGAAAGACAAAAAAAGTTAAAACCGGCGAATTCCTGCGAGGGAAAGCGAAATCTTGCGGCTTGAATTGCAAACGCAAAGTCGCTAGACTGTTAGACTTGCCGCAACCGCCGAAAAGCGACCCGGAGCCGAATAGAGAAATAACAAGCGCGATTGAAGCGCGCATAAAACCTAAATACTACTGCAAGGCTGTTACTCCGGAGTGTACGATAAGCACTCTGTTACACATTTGCTGTTGCGAGTGTGATAGGCCTTGCAAACGTTGCGAGAATACGCCGCAGAAGTGCGGAGCGAGAAGGAGAACAAGATGAATAACAAGGAAACATCTATCAAGAAAACTGATGAATTAGTGAACCGTGCGCAGTTGGCAATCAATGATTGGCAGTGCAGCGGTGATATGGATTACCTGGAGAAAGCAGTAGCATATCTGTGTGCGGCACTAAAAGGAGAAAGATTGAAGGAGATTGAAGAATGAACAGACGCAGACGGCAGCAGTTGAAATTCTATCGCTACTGCATCAAGCAAGCACGGCAGCTTATGCGTAGCGAATTGAGAAAATGTGAAATTTTGGCAGGGAGGAAGAGTAATGGCTAAAAATCTGATACCTTATGTTTGCAAGATGCTCGGCGTGGGACTGGGTGAAAAGTTCAAAATTAACCTTTGCCCCAACGTATTATTTAAATTCGATATAAACGGGATTTTGGCACAAGAGCAAGGCGAAGCTAGTTGGCATAGTGCCAATCGTGGAATACTGTACGAATTGATATATGGCTCTTTGGAAATTGTTAAGCTGCCGTGGAGACCGAAACCGGGAGAATATTACTACACTTATAACAGCCTTTGGGAAATTATAAACGTCAGTTGGAGGGACGACCTCTACGATTTGTGTTGGCAGAAACTAGAGCTTGTATTCCGTACCGAAGAAGAAGCCTTGAAAGAACGCTCACGCATTTATAAAGAGTGGACAGGTGAGGAGTGGGAAGAATAAGAGAAAAGTGCAACATGTTGCAAAAATCTCTTGTAAACTCCCTTGAAAAAGTTGCAGAGTGACACAAAAAGTCCCTTGAAAAAGTTTAGGAGGCATAAGAAATGAACCATCAAGAAAAACTAGAAGTCTTTAACGAAGTGAAAGCGGATTGTGTTTGGCATGAAAAGCAACAGGCAGAACTTAAAGAAGCAGCTATGCCGTTAGTTAAATATCTGCGCACACATTGTACTCCGATGCACGTTGCTATCGTTGATGTTGCTGGCGTAGACCTGTACGCAAAGGATATTAACGTGCCGATTATTGTTTAGGAGGTGAAAAAATGCTGATTAAGATTGGCGAAACGCAATGGATTAAAGCAAAGAAAATAAATGCACTAAAACATGTCAAAGAGGCATCAAGAAACAGTGGGATGTTTACGTGCATACAGACAGAGAGAAATGTGTCTATGGCACTTATGATACTAAGGATGAGGCCTTGCGAATTCTCGATTGCTTGGCTGCAACTATCAACTGTAAAAATAAATAACTAGCCCATGGGTGCGGCGGCTGGGTTGCCGAATGGCAGTAGATGTTAGTTGCGAATAGGAATTGATGAATATTCGTAGCGAAGCCGTATAGCTGATGTCAAGAATCCCCACGCCGCCGCTTTTTATAAAGGAGTGACAAATGATTGACGATGATGAATATTATCCTTGCGATGACTGCGACAACCTTTGCGACGAATGGGAGCAGCAATATTGCTGCGAATTATGCCGCTATTACGGCGGTGGTGACGAAATGGAATGTGCCCATTGCGACCCGATGAATATTTAAGGAGGAGTGAGAAAATGAACAATGAAAAACTAAACCTCTTGCTGTTTGCGTTTCGGTATGCCGTGCACAGAATCCCTACACAGTCATTGGCAGCTATCCAAAGCGAATTGGTGACTAATCTTTGGTGGTTGCCCGATTGGATGCTGGAACAGATGGAACGCGACCTTGAATGGAACTTTGAGTTGATGGAGATGCACAGAGATGATAACGGCAGAGTCGGACTTGATTATGACTGCGAATTTCAGCGTCCGATATTGGAAGCAATCAAACAGGAAAGGGAAGCAAGAAAATGAAGTATCTTGTAACCTGGAAGAGTATCGCTTTCCCCGATATGGATCTGCAAACCTGCGTTGAGGCTGATAACGCTGATGCAGCGCAGGTTAAGGCAGAAGCGGAAGCACCAGAAGATTTTAAGGAAGTCTATTATGTTGACTATGTGAAGGAGGTACAGAAATATGAATAAAAGTTTAAGCGAATTTATGTATAGCCAGCTTGACGAATTGGCGGAATTGTTCCAAAAGAAACATGAGCAGTATTCTTCCGGCGCAGATGAGCTTGCCAATTTCCGCCGCGGCGCGCTTCTGAATGGACACGGCGACGATGCAGAGGGAATGTTTGAGGAACTGAAAGCGTATATGGCAAAGCATATCGCCTTTGTTTATACTCATGATATTCACGGTGATAAAATCACCGAAAGTCTGAAAGACATTGCCGTATACAGTCTGATTGGCTTGTATATGGTGGAAATTTCAAGAACAAAAGAAGAAATGATGCAAGCACATAGAGATAGCGTTGCCGCTTTATGCCGTTATCAACGTGATAGTATGGAGGAGCAGTTGCTCAAGGCGACAGCAACATCTGAACCGAGCGGCATTAATATGGAGGATTAACATGAATAGCATTGTTTTGTTGGGCAGAATGACAAAGGACGCAGAAGTCAGATATACTTCGACCGGTAAGGTTGTAGCGAGTTTCTCGCTGGCTGTAGACAGACCTTACACCGGTGAGGAGGGCAAGCGCGAGGCAGATTTTATCAATTGCACGATCTGGGGAAAGAGCGCCGAAACCTTAGGTAATAGCGTGCATAAGGGACAGCGTGTGTTGGTGGAAGGCCGTTTGCAGATTAGACCATACACCGACAAGAACGGCAATAAACGCACGGCAGCAGAGGTTGTGTGTGGACGTTTTGAGTTTATCGAACGTAGAGAACAGTCCGGCAGCCAGGGAGAACCGCAGGGCATGGAGAGTTTCGGGCAACAGGTTCCGTTTAATGAGGAGATTCCGTTCTAATGGGGTGGGGCAAATATCATAATCGGAAAGTGGTTATTGACGGCATAACCTTTGACAGCCAGCGGGAAGGCGACTATTACTGCGAGCTGAAGATGTTAAGAATGGCGGGAGAAGTCATAGACTTTGAACGGCAGGTGGCGTTTGAGCTTCAGCCGAAATTTAAGCATTTCGGCAAGACGGAGAGAGCCATTAAATACATCGCCGACTTTGTCGTACATTACAAGGACGGCCGCACCGTTGTCGTTGATGTGAAGGGTGACAAGACCGACGTATATCGTATCAAACGGAAGATGCTTTTATACAAGCATCCGGACATGATTTTCGAAGAGGTATAGAACATGATTAATGTTAAGCGAATGATTGAATTTTGCTGGCAACACGAAGAAGATATTCGGCGTGCGATAGCCGAGAAGCGTTTAGACAACGGCGGAGTAGTCACCGGCGGCATTGCCGAGTCAGCGATCCTACGGCTCAGAAAGCTATCCATAATGTATCTGACGTGCCGTGTGTAGAGGTGGAGTATGGGGCATATGTCAATGATATGCGTAACGTTATGACCATTAAGCGGCCGTTACAATGGCTTAAAGCCGCTCACTGGACTAAAGAGCATTATACAGATAAGCCGCAGGGCGAGTTGATTAAGCTCAAATATAACGAGAGCCTGCTTAGAAATGATATTGTAGAGATAATGGGCATCAGCCAGGCGACCTACTATGTCATGTTAAGTGATATATTTACATATGCAGAAGGCCTAGCGGCAGGATTAAAACTGATACCACCGAAGCGGTGAAGATAGCGGGGAGAAATCCCCGCTGTTTTTTTGTTGATTATTGGACACCAACATGGTACAATAAGGGGAAAAAGGAGGAATGATTATGAACGAAACAAGAATCCTGCGTTGCCTTATAAACAAGGCAGGCGGTAACTCCGGGGCTGGTAGCAAGACCTATAGAACCACGCTGCCTGCTACGTGGGTGAAGGAGTTAGGGGTCAGTGAGCACGATAGGGAATTGGAGCTGACTTTTGACGGAGAGAAAATTGTAATAAAGAAGGTGAAATAATGCCGCAGAAAGGAACATCAACGCTGAGAATGCGTGTGTGTCGGCAATGCGGCATTGAATTTATGGGCGGACCGCGTGCGTGGTACTGCCCTACTTGCCGTATAGAGCGACAAAGAGAGCAGGGGCGGACGTGTAAACAGCGCCAGCGGAAGGGACAGACACGTCGGCTTGGGAGTATAGACAAATGCGAGGTGTGCGGGAAAGATTATATCGTTAATTCCGCACGTCAAAGGTACTGCCCTGATTGTGCGCCGGAACGTTACAGAGAAGTCGACCGAGAGCAGAGCCGCGGTTGGTTGAAACGGGCGATTGATGCACATGGCGAAGAATACCTGGAAGAACATTTGAAGCGAAAGAGAGAAATTTATCGTAAGAATACCGAAAATAAACGCATATGTCCGATGTGTGGCGGAATCGTGCCCTTTGGGGAAAAGATGTTTTGCTCAGATCAATGCAGAAACGCAGCGGAGCGGTACGCTTATGCGAAATACAATTATAAAATCGGGCGTTTGAAGGCAGAACCGAATTTCGCCGATTACGAAAAAGGAGGGCGGCTGTACGAGAAGCGAGCTGATGTTATCGAAAAATACGCCGCTCTCCGGCGCACAATGCTAGAATCTTACCAATCGACTCCGGCAGCATATGACAAAGCAGCTAAGGCGATGAGAGAACTCCTAGCTGCTTGTCAAAAGCGTACTGACGCTGACCTTATAACGCAGGCTATCTATTATCAAGATATAATCATTGATTGTGAGCGGCAGATGCCCTTGCCGTCGGAACCAGACGGCCGCACTGCTGGAAGCTACAAGGTGCATCGGTATACCATGCAGGAATACAACGAAGCACGCGACAATCTGCAAATTTTGTGCGGAAATAACGTAAAGGTTGGCGATGTATTCGGGGAGTGGACGGTACTTAGAAATCTGCCAGATAATATATATGTCCTATGTCGATGCAGTTGCGGAAAAGAACGTCCGGTAAGTAAATATACCCTGCTGGCCGGGAAGAGCGTATCTTGTGGGCATACCAGAGTGCTTAATAACCTACAACGGAGGAGAGCAGAATTTATTGGGAAGACATTTAACGAGTGGACTGTGATTGATGTTTTCCCCGGGAGGGAAGCTCTTTGCCGGTGCAGCTGTGGACGTGAGAAAAAGATGGTGTTATCCACCGTTATCTCCGGGCGCTCCAAGTCATGTGGATGTAAGCGGAACGCAGGACATGAGCAGGAGTCAGAACAAGCTATGGCGTGCTTATAAAGAAGCGTTTACCGCAGAGGGACTTACTGTGATGTATCTCGGGAAAAAAGTCAATAAAAACTCGTCTACAGGTATAACTGGCGTCGGGATATATCGCAATGCACGGACGGGCGAGGAAATGTATCGCGCATATATTACTGTTAAGCGTAGGCAGATAGCGCTTGGACTATATCGTGATATCAATGATGCTATAGCCGCACGAAAGGCGGCAGAAGAGAAATACTTTGAGCCGTTGCAGGAAAGGGTAGACGCTATCAAGGATACGCTGAAAAATAATAGCGGAAAAAAATTTTAAAATCGCTTGACTATTGGACACCAATAGTGTATACTAGAGTCAACAAAGGAAATTTGAACTTTAGGAGGAAGACACCATGAAAATTGTTAACACTGCAAACAACAAGGTATTAGCTAACATCATTACCAACCACAGAATGAGCATCGAAGAAGCTCTTGAACTTGTAGGATATGACCTGAGCCAATGCGATGACGACGGCGCTTACATCGACGATGATGGCGAGCAATTCTGGATTGAGGATTGCGAAGAAGCCGACGAAGATTAAGGAGGGGAGAATATGAAATATTTCTATATTGAGCGCATCGCCCCGGACGGTCGTTTGAACGGCTTTTACATCCAGAAGGCCGAGAATCTGGGAAAGGTTCTTTACGCCTTTGACGAAACGGAGAGCGACGGCGGATTATACGCGCCGCGTATCGCTGAAATCACTGAAGCGGAATACGAAGATTTTCCGCACTTTTATCCAAAAAATTGGGTGTATGGAGCGGAATTCTAGAATTGACAGCAGTTTCCATACGTAGTATAATAGAAAATGACAAAGTATATAGAAGCGCTAATCGAAAGGTTGGCGCTTTTCTTTTTGGAGCAGTGCCAGAGCGGCTGAATGGCAGCGTTTGCTAAACGACTGAGAGTCTCACGTGGGTTCGAATCCTACCTGCTCCGCCATTATGCCGTCGTACCCCAAGTCTGGCTAAAAGGGGCGCGCTATCTGATAGCGTAGGCTTTACCGCACTAAAGCGGTAGGGCACGTGGGTTCGAATCCCACCGGCGGCGACCAATAAATTTAATATAAAGAGCGCATATCTATTACAGGTATGCGCTTTTTTATTTGGTGACCGCATGGACAGCGGGCCAACATCCTGCCGACGCCAACCCTCCTACGTTGGCAGGACACCAACAGCAAAGGACGTGTCATTATGGGTAGATTTGGGCTTAAGATTAATAAATTGATGCAGGCTTTAGAGAGCCAGGGCGAGATTTATATGTTAGATCGTCGGCAGGGGTGGTCGGACAAATTGCATAAAAAGGTGCAGTCGCTGACGTTATCTAAGAGCGTGCCGACCGAAGAATATAACGCGAATAATCCTAAGCCGAAATCTATGCAGCATGAACGAGTTAAAGTGGTGGAGCTGACCACGTTTAGCGAGGTTGAGGTTGTGTTAGCGCTGGCGGCTAAATGGAAGCAGGTGACCAGGAATGGCAGACGAGTCAAGAGCAACACCTGCTGAGTTAAACGAGCGACAAAAGAAATTCGCCGACTACGTCATTAAGCTTGGCAGGAGTAACGCCAAGGAAGCCGCAGAGATAGCAGGTTACAGTAAGAAGACAGCGGGCGTACAGGCGAATCAACTCTTAAAAAACCTTAAAATTAAAGCATATATTGAAGAGCGGATTAAGACAGCCGCAGAGCCTAGGGAGAGAGCAGAAGCAGAGCGAAAGCTTGTAGCAGACGGAGATGAGGTTCTCCGCTTCCTCTCAGCGACAATGCGTGGAGAGGTTAAAGATCAATTTGGCCTTGATGCTCAGTTAAAGGACAGGCTGGCGGCGGCGAAGGAGCTGCAACGTATTCTTGATGTCGCTAAGCCTGCGGAGCAGAGCGGCGG
>ENA-ORRA01001162-ORRA01001162.1-human-gut-metagenome-genome-assembly--contig:-NODE-1162-length-18839-cov-2.825117_pt1 | contig 18839 bp, 20 predicted proteins | sample MGYA00242169_ERZ509122 | MGnify/ENA primary metagenome ERZ509122 (study PRJEB26280, sample SAMEA2338650) | human gut metagenome | biome: human gut; feature: human-associated habitat; material: faeces...
AGGTTCGGTGGTGATTATGGTAAGACAAAAATTGATATTTTTATGGACACTAAAGCAGAAGCCTTTAGGTTCGGAAGACAAACAAAAATTGTGGAGGTAAAGCCTTATGTCGAAACAAAAGCAGCCTTTTGTACCAAAGATTGGTCAGAAGGTCTATATCAAACGTCAGAACTCCTTAGGAGAGACTATCTATTTTGAAGGTGTAGTAAATCGTATCCGTGTGGAAGTTAAGTGTAAGCAAGGCAGCTTCATGACTGTTGCTTCCCCACACACCTTAGAGACCAAAGCAAAAGGACTTGTAGCAGGAGGTGACCTGTTCTAACGCCTACTGTTGACCTTATTTCAATGACACCTAACTACATGGCACTCTTAGAGTGTGCCTGCAAGCAACCCTATGGCAAAGATGTTACTGAAAAGTCTATCAAGCAGATTATTGAGAGCGGACATCTTAGTGTCTTGGAGCACTGCTATGCCTCCTTTTTGGTGACCTGTTCTGTGCGTGTCTTAGGGCAACTCACGAGACATCGCCACCTCAGCTTCACCTGTAAGTCTGCTAGAGGTAGTAGATTCGATACCCTTGTAAACCCATACACTCTTGGAAGAGTACCTTTAAACGGTTTTAATGTAGGACGTACTTATAATTCCGCTTTAAGTGATAAAGATACAAAAGAGGAACAGGCTGCCTATTTCCTACCCCAAGGTGTTGAGACATCCTTGGTAGTGACAGGCAACTTTAGAGCATGGTATGAGTACATGCCCAAAAGGCTGTGCAAACGTGCTATGCCTGAGCACAGAAAGTTAGCTGAAATGATTCAGGAACGCTTGGCTGACGCTGCACCTGAAGTCTTTGATAGAAATTTTATGAACTGTGCACATTGTACAGAAAGGAGCTGTGATTTTAAATGAAGTGGAGTGCTATCGCTATTTATGTCCTCTTTGTTATCCTGTTTTGCGTTGTTTTCTATGGTCTGATTATTGGTGGTATCCTTGGTTTTCTCCACCTGTTGATGGGGGTCTTTAATCTTGGCTTCTAAACCTTTACATCTGCTCTTTGATGCTGACATGATTGTCTTTCGCACCTGTGCAGCAGCAGAGCAGGAAATTAATTGGTATGGTGACCTGTGGACACTACACTCTGACTTAGCAGAGGTTAAGGATGCTATTGACACAATTGTTGTCAGTATCACTGATAAAGTCCTGCGTCACATGGAGCACGAGGGAGCTTATAACATTACCATGTGCTTCTCCAGCTACCCTTATTTTCGCTCTAAAGTCTATCCCCCTTATAAGCTCAATCGTGTAGCTAAGAGAAAACCTCTTGCCTACCATGAAGCTGTTGAGTGGGTAAAGAAAAACTATAATGTGTTGTCTATCCCAAGCCTTGAAGCGGATGACCTCTTAGGTATCTATGGTACAATACCTTCTACCTCTGCTGTTATTATTAGTGGTGACAAGGATATGCGGTCTATCCCCTGTCCTTTCTATAACTTCATTCAGGATACATTTCATAAGACAACACAAGAAGAAGCTGATTATCAGTTCTTATATCAAACCCTTGTCGGTGATGCTACTGATAACTACAAAGGCTGTCCTAAGATTGGTGAGGTTGGTGCAAAGAAAATTCTTGACAAAGAGTGCTCATGGGATGCTGTGGTTGCTGCCTATGAAAAAGCTGGTTTGTCTGAGGAAGAAGCACTGACACAGGCGAGGGTTGCTCGTATTCTCAGATATGAGGATATTGATGAAAACTTTACGCCTATCCTTTGGACACCCAAAGGGTCACAAAAGAGACAATAAAGTAAAGGGGCATATAAGCGACAATGAATATTAATATTGTATCTAATAAAGGGGATGATGGAGAAAAACTACCATATGTAAACCCTGTAATTTATGAACATTTAGAGAAAGCCTACAGTCTTGGTAGCCTTATGACACACAATGCCAAAAACAATGACGAGTTAATTGGATATATTAGGGGCGTTATGGATGTGCTGGGGCATATCAAGGCTATGGCTAACTTGAATGACGAGGAGTGATAAGATGTGCTGGAAGCTTAAGACACCCAGCGTAAATACTGATGTATCTGCATCCTCCTTAGTACCGGAAACCAATGCAAAAGACCCTGATAGTCCTGAGTATGGCGGTACTGCTGATACCTTTAATAAGAAGAAAGGTAGACAACAACTGACGATTGCTCGCAATGGCGTGTACAATCCCACTCAGTTGTAGAGAGGAGGAACTATGTGCGGTAAAAAACCAAAAGTAGAACAAGCTGCTCCTGCTGCTGCCCCTGTTGCAGCCCCCTTGAAGATTGATAATGTTGCTGAGGATACCAAAAAGGAAAATCCGAACGCTAAGACCAAGGGCAAAAAGAAGCTTACCATCACTCAGATTGGTAGCGGTACAGGGGTGAACCTTTAATGGCAGAGACAGCAAAAGCTTTATATGAGCGATTGGCTATTGAGCGTGAAGTTTATATTGATAGAGCTGAGGATTGTGCAAAATATACAATCCCTTTTTTATTCCCTAAAAAAGAAGCTAATGGTACTACTAAGTACCCTACGCCCTATCAAGCGGTAGGAGCAAGAGGTGTCAATAACCTCACTTCAAAGCTGGTATTAGCTCTGTTCCCCCCAAACACACCTTTTTTCAGACAAGACATCCGAGATGATGTCCTCAAATATTATGAGAGCAAACCCGAAGACAAACAAGAGATAGAGCAAGCATTAGTACAACGTGAACAAACGGCTCAGAAATACTTTGAATCTTCGCAGATGCGTGTCTCCATGGAGGTGTGTCTGAAACAGCTTATTATAGCTGGCAATGCTTTACTGTTCTTCCCTCCTAAAGAGGGGGGCATTAAAGTCTATAAGCTGAATAGCTATGTAGTACAAAGAGACTTTGTAGGACACCCTATTCAGATGATTACCTGTGACAAACTTGCTATCAATACCCTGCCCTATGAAGTCTTAGGACAACTAGATATTGATTTGTCTACCAAACGAGGTGATGAATTGGTTGAGGTCTATACTCATATCACCTATTCATCTAAAGACAACAGATATTATAGCTACCAAGAGATTGAGGGTAAACAGATTAATGGCTATGAGCAGTCTTTCCCTGCTGATGTTTGTCCTTGGATTCCTGTCCGTCTCTTTAAGATGGATGGTGAACATTATAGTCGCTCATATGTTGAGGAATATATTGGTGACTTAAAGACCCTTGAAGGTCTCTCTAAAGCCATTGCAGAGATGTCTGCTATTGCTGCTTCTGTAATCTACCTTGTGCGCCCTAATGGCGTGACACAACCTAGCAAGATTATGAAGACAAAAAATGGTGGCTTTGTAACAGGTAACAAGGAAGATGTTACTTGCCTGTCGCTGGACAAGACACAAGATATGCAGATTGCAAAAATGACCGCTGATGCTATTGAAAGCAGATTGTCTTATGCATTTATGTTAAATTCTGCTGTCCAACGTAGTGGCGAACGTGTGACGGCTGAGGAAATCCGCTATGTGGCTAATGAGCTGGAAGATACCCTTGGTGGTATTTATTCTATCCTGTCACAAGAATTGCAGCTCCCCTTAGCTAATACACTTTTAAATATCCTTTCCAAAAAGGGTGAAATTGCTGATGTTCCTAAAGATATTGTGTCTCTTGCCGTAACTACAGGCATGGAAGCTATCGGACGTGGACATGACCAACAGAAGCTTACTGTCTTTATTCAAGGCATTGCTCAGATTCCTGATGCAGCAGCTGTTGTGAATTGGGAAGGCGTTGCTCGTGCTTGGGCAAATAGCTGTAATCTTGATACCACAGGTCTGATTAAGTCTGCGGAACAGATTCAGCAGGAACAACAACAGGCACAAATGATGGCAATGGCACAGGCTGCTATACCTAACGCAACCAAAGGTGCTATGGATGCCATGAATCAGCAAACACAAGGAGGTAGTGAATCTAATGGCTGATACTGAAAATCAAAATACACAGGTCAATGAAGAACCTAAGGAAACACAGGTAGATATTACTGATACTACTATTGTTTCCAATGGTGAAGAAATTGACACCACTAAAATTGATGAAGGCAGCAAAGGTGAGGAAGAAACCACCACTGATGAAAAAGACACCAAAGAAGAAGACAAACCTGCTGAGGAGCAGGAGGAATATCAAAAAGCTAAAGGTGAGATTGAAGCTGCCAAGACTGAGCTGGAAGGTAAAGGCATTGACTATGCTGCCTTAGAAGCTGAATACAATGAGAATGGGGGTTTGTCTGAAGACAGCTATAAACTGTTGGAAGAAAAAGGCTACCCTAAAGCTCTTGTAGAAGCAGCTCTCGCAGGTTGGCAAGCTAAGGCTGATGCTTTTGCTAACAAGATTATTGAGGATGCAGGTGGTATCAATGAGTACAAACGCATCCAAAAATTTGTGCAGTCACAAGGCACAGGAGCAGTCAATGCTTTCAATGCCATTGTAAACAAAGATGATTTGTCTGTTGTGTCTGCTTACATTGCAGGTGTAAAGGCACAGATGGTAGCGCAGCATGGTACTGCTAACCCTACTTTAGGTGGTAGTGGTAACGTGGGTAAATCTAAAGGCTATACTGATGCTAATGAGATGATTAAGGCTATGAGTGACCCACGCTATGGTAAAGACCCTAACTATATGCAGGAAGTAGAGCGTAAAGTCGCTGCTTCTAAATTCTTTGGTTAAGACACAAACGTCAATCCCCTCCCATAAGCGGAGGGTTATTTTTTTTATTCAAAATTATTAAAGGAGTGATTTAATGGCTGATATGATTATTGCCAACCCCGGTCTTGCACAATCTGATAAAGGTAAAGACCGCTTAGGTTTATTTCTGAAAATGTTTACCGGTGAAGTTCTCACCGCTTTCTCTCAATCCACTATTACCGGTGGTCGCTTCTCTGAGCGCACTATCGAGCATGGTAAATCTGCTATCTTCCCGATTGTAGGTCGAGCAAAAGCTAAATACCTGAAAGCAGGTAATAACTTGGATGACCTGCGTACCCCCATTGAACACAATGAGCGTACTATTGTGCTGGATGGTCTGCTGACCTCTGACTGCATGATTTTTGATTTGGATGAAGCTATGAACCACTTTGAGCTGCGTTCTAAGTATTCCAAGGAAATGGGTGAAGCATTGGCTGTTGCTCAGGACTGTGCAATCTTGGCTGAAGTAGCTAAGATGATTGTAGAAGACAAAGAGAACCTGCCTACCAATGCTACTACCGGTGTCAAAGGCACAGGCAAGGGTCTGATTGTTACCGAGACTGTAGCAACCGCTGACTATGGCGAAACTGAAGCTATGGGTGTAGCTATCTTTAAGGAACTGCTGAAAATCAAGACCAAAATGTCTGAGAATAATGTTCCGCTGGCAGGTCGCAACTGCTACATCAAACCGATGGCACTCAACGCACTCATCGCCAACAAGGACATCATCAACAAACTGTATGGTGCTTCTATGACCATTGAGGGTAACAACCCTCCGAAACTGATTGGTTTTGATTTGATTGAAGCTCCCCTGCTGACTGAGGGTGGCGTAGATAATGAAAATGTTATGCAGGGTGATGGTCATGTATTCCCTGCTGCCTACAAAGACACCTGTCAATTCATTGTGGCACATCCGTCTTCTGCTGGTATCTTGACCCTCAAAGGTCTTGGCATGGAACATGCTCGCCGTCCTGAATATCAGGCTGACCAAATTATTGCTAAATATGCAAAAGGTTTTGGTGGTCTGCGTCCTGAAGCTGCCTTCATGGGTGTTGTAACTCAGGTTTAATTTTAAATTACTAACCCTAGGGGATGGCGTATGCTGTCCCCTATTTTTTCTAAAAATGAAAGGAGATACCAATGCAACTAACAGCATTAACTGAACTTGATGCAGTCAATAGTATCATTGGTACTATTGGTGAAGCTCCTATTAACAGTCTTGAAGAACTGACAGATGTGGATGCTATCAATGCCCTGCGTATCCTGCGGAATATCAGCAGACAAGAGCAGTCCCGAGGATGGACTTTTAACAAAACACCACACTTCACCCTTAACCCGGATGTAGACACAAAGAAGATACCATGGAACAGTAACTACTTGTATCTTAAGGATAACCATGGTGTTAAGCTCGTTCGACAGGGTGACTATGTGAAAGACCTGTTCAAAGACACACTAATCTTTGAACACCCTCTTGATGTAGAGATGGTGCTTTATCTTGACTTTGAAAATTTACCGGAGCAGATGAGAAACTATATCTTAGCTAAGGCATGTTTTGTCTTCCAAAGCTCCTACTTTGGTGATGATAGTCTGACCAAGGTTACCCAGCAGGAGATTGCTGAAGCATGGCAACATCTGATGGAATTTGAGGTAGACAATAACAACTACTCAATGTTAGAGCATACCTATGTGCATAAGCTGAGATTGAGGTGAGATTATGGGACTGATTAATCAAGACATCAAGAACCTTGTTAGTGGTGTGTCTCAGCAACCCCCTATTCTCAGACATCCTGAACAGCTAGAGGAACAGTTGAATGGTTATTCTAGTGAAGCAGGTGGCTTACAGAAGAGACCCCCTAGTATTCTAGTATCTAACTTAGGACGTAAAATAAATGATTCTGCTAAACCTTTGGTACATTTTATTGACAGAGATGTAAATGAGAAGTATATTGTCTTGTTCACAGGTAGTGATATTGAAATTTATGACATGCAAGGCAACAGGAAGACTGTGAACTTTGCTAGTGGTACTAAACCTTATATCTATACACAGTTGCCACGATATAACTTGAAGCCTATCACGATTGCGGATTATACCTTTATCTGCAATACTTTGCAAAAGACAAAGATGGCTGATACTATTGATAACAATAGTTGGGATGCCCAAGGTCTCCTTGTTAACATCAAAAGTGGTCAGTACGGCAGGACGTATCGTATTGATGTAAATGGCACAACTATCGCAAGCCATGAGACCCCTGATGGTTCAGATAAAAGCCACACAAAACTGATTACCACAGACTACATTGCTCAACAATTAGCCACCAAAGCAAAAGACAATGGGTTTGCGGTTACCACAGGTTCTTCATGGTTATATCTGAAGAAGACAGCCTTTAAAACTGTGACAGGTGAGACAGTTTATTTACAACCCACCACATCTCCTGTACAACAGGAAGACCGCTTTAAAGGATTAGCTTTTACAGGGCATTTTCATGCTTGGAGTGCCTTTCCAACTGTTATAACTCGTAATGGTTATACTATAACAGTCAAATTCCCTACTGAAGAAAATCTACGTGCTAATTCAAATGAGAGTTTTGATAGTGATTATGCTGCTTATGAAAAGATGGTGTCAGAAATCACACGCTGTCAGAATGATAAATGGGAAGTAACCAATGAAGTGATAACACAACAGGCTAATGGTTTAAAGTTATATAGTACGATGAATGTCTATACACTCACATGGACTGTATCTACCTCTATTCCTAGTAATTCAAAAGCTTATTCTTTGATTGATTCCGCTACTGTCTATGATGGCTATAATAATCAAGCAGCTTTCGGTATTCTAAAGTTTGTTCAGAAATTTTCTAATCTACCCGTCAATGCTCCTGATGGTTTTACTGTTAAAATCACCGGCGAAGAAGGTAGCAGTACAGATGATTATTATGTCTCTTATGTGGCAGAAGACCAAGTATGGCGTGAATGTGCAAGACCATCAATGAAGAATCATATTGATAATACTACGATGCCCCACGTTTTAGTACGTGAAGCAGATGGTACTTTTACTTTCAAATGTGCTGATTGGTCTGTGCGTGATGTAGGAGATGAAGATAGTAACCCTGAACCTTCCTTCATTGGTGGGACAATAAATGATGTCTTCTATCATCGTAACCGCTTAGGCTTTCTTAGTGGCGAAAACATTATCCTTACTCGCTCTGCTGACTTCTTTAACTTTTGGATGACAAGTGCAACCAAAGTGCAGGACACAGACCCTATCGACTTAGCAGTCTCTGATAATACCATTAGCACACTGTATAATGCTGTCACGTTTGATACTGACCTTATCTTGTTTAGTCAAGAAGCACAGTTCATGCTCTCTGCTGATGGTATCTTGACACCTACAAGTGCTAATCTGTCCCCGGCAGTTACCCACTATGAAGCTAGTCTTAAGGCTAAGCCTGTTAACGCAGGACGCAATGTGTACTTTGTAGCTGAAAGAGCTAAGTATACCACTGTGCGTGAGTTCTTCACCGCAGCAGACAACACAGATGCTAAAGATGTTCAAGACATAACATCCCACGTTCCTAACTATATTCCTAATGGTGTGTATAAAATCATTCCATCTACTGTTGAGAATGTTATGCTTTATCTCACTGAAGGTGATGAGACATCAATATATGTCTATAAGTACCTCTTCATTGATAGCCAGCGTGTACAGGCTGCATGGTCTAAGTGGGATATGCAGGGTGTTGTCTATGGAGGGCAATTCATTGACAACTATCTCTATCTGATAGTTGAGCGTAATGGCTATTACTGTTTGGAGAAAATCTCTTTTACTATTAATACCACTGACTTCGATAGCGAAGCCTATCGTATCTTATTGGATTGCAAACATTCCTATCAGATTCCTGCTGATTGCTACGATTCACTTAACGATGAAACTACAGTGAGTGTAAGTGATATTTTTGGTGATATATATGAGCAGGATAGACAATACAGTGCTGTTGCTTCTGATGGTACATATGCTAAGGCTAAAGAAGGTAAGCTGGTCTTTATTGGTGACTATTCTAACCAAGTATTGACTGTGGGTATCAATTATAATTTTAAGATTGTTATGTCAACTATTATGGTTAAGCAGTCTGATAATGGAAGCACTCAGGCTCTTATTGAGGGCAGATTGCAACTGCGTCAGATGTGGTTTAACTATGCTGACAGCGGATACTTCAAAGTAACTGTGGATAAAAAAGCCTATGTCTATGAATATACCTCTAGGCTCTTAGGTACTCGTTTTAATATCTTAGGTGCAATGCCTTTTACCACAGGCTCTTTTAAGTTCCCTATCCAAGCCAAAAACGAGAACGTGAACATTTGTTTAGAAACAGACACTCCACTTCCTGTATCTCTTGTAGGTGCAGGTTGGATTGGTAATTACCAAAGGAGGACAAGACTATTTTAAAAGTATCTAAATTAAACATTGTTCAGCTCTGTGACTTTAGAGAAAACATGCGTGATGAAGACAGGCTAGAATGGTATTATGCTTCAGGTACATCCTTTGGTCTCACTGAAGTGGAGGAGCTATTCAATGCTTTGTGTCTTTATGATGATGAGACGCACAGGATTTATGCCATTGGTGGTCTTGAAGCTTCTTCCTTGATATGGGTTGTCTGCACTAAAGAGGTAGATGTGCACCCTATCAAGTTCCTACGCTTCTGCAAGCCTTTCTTTAAGCAATGGATGGAAACACGCTCTGCTGTTTATAATTATGTGTGGCTCAGAAACGAGCGACATGTGCAATGGCTTAAATGGCTAGGAGCTGAATTTGGTGAATATAAATATATCAATGGCGAGCCTTTTCAGAAATTTACATTATACAAGGTAAAGGAGTGATGTCTTATGTGCAGTCCTATGGTGGCTGCTGGTATCAGTACAGGCTTGCAAGTAGCAGGTGACTACATGGGACAACGTGCGCAAGCTAAGGCAGCACAGGCTACCATGAACGCACAGGCTAAGGCAGCTATTACTGAAATGAATTGGAATATCATGGATTTAGAACAGCAACGTACAGATGCCTTTGACCAAGCTGTTGTGGAGATTAGCAACACTAGGTTAAACTCTATGCAACTCAATAGTGGTGTAAAGGCTGCTGTGAATGAGACCATGAGCGGACGTACAGCTAACCTCATTGTACGTGCTACCGAAGGTGATACCGCTCGTGCAGTGTCCTCTATCCAAGACAACTATAAACGGAAATCTAATGAGGTTGACCTGAATCGTGAGCGTCAAGTAAAATCTACTCACGAATTTTTAGAGAACCTTAATGCTTCTGCACCTAAGATGCCCAGCAGATTCACTAACTTTTTGTCTTCTGCTGCCACAGGTTTGAATAATTATACACAAGCCAAGAATATTATGAATCAGCAGAAGATTACAGGTGGCATTGGAAAGACAGCCAAGACCGCTACTAAGACATGGGTTGGCAACGCTCCACGTAGCGTCCATGAGAAGCTAGGTATTGGCAATGGTATTTACAGGAGGTAAGAAGATTGAGTAAAGAAGTACAGGCAGCAATAGGTACTCAACGGCAGTTTTCAAAACAACCGGAGATTCCCTATGCGCTGTCCTTAAATAAATTCAGTGCATCTGCAGGCATCTCACAACGTACAGATTTAGATGCACAACGCTTAGCATCATCTTTAGGTCTCCTTGGTAAGAATATCATGGAGGAGCGTATTGCGGATGAGAAGCGTACCCAAGACCAAGCAGTACTGGTCAATGCAGACAAACTCCTTGCAGGTAAGACACAAGAAGACCTGAAGAAGTTTGACCGCATGGCAGCTTTGCAGAACTCTAGTGATGAATTTGACGTGACAGATAACCGCTACGCTATGGCTGTCCTTGAAAAAGGCATTGGTAAAATGGCAAGCCAATATGCAAAAGAGCAATGGATGAATGACCCTGCTTCTGAAAAGCCTAAGAGTGTGTCTGAAGCGGTTAGTCTTTTCAATAAGTATCTACAGGAGAACAGAGCTAACTTCAGTGATGATGGTATCTCCAATAAAGTAGCGTTTGACCAAGGCTATTATGAGGGTGCTGTGCAAGACACAATCAAAATAGCGAATGAAGCAGACAAGAGAATCAATGATGATAAGCGTCAGAAGATGGTCATGCTAGGTTCTAGTGAGCTTCAAGACCTTGTGTATAGTGGAGCTAAGGGTGAAGACTTCCTCACTCTTGGCAGTGAAGCATTGCGTAAGGTTCAGTTAGGTACTAGGGATAGAGATGGTTTCATTAAAGCTGTTGCCCCTCTTGCTCAGATGATTGCTGACCAAGATTTTGATACGGCAAGATTGGATGCCTTAGGTGACTATCAATACGAAGATGGTTTGTCTTTAAAGCAGATGGTAAACCTCTACCCTTCCTATACAAAGATTGCAGATAACTTTAATCTAAGGGTTACCAATGATATTGTGTCTAAGTGCACACGTCCTGATGGTACTATTGACCTCTCAAAGGCTGAAGCATTGTTGTCTAAGTTACCTACGGAAACTACAAATGCTGATGGTATTCCTGAAGCTAACCTGCCTATCTCGCAGGGAGACAACCCCGACTTAGCAGACCTGTCACCCACTATGAAAAGTGTGTTACCTATGGTTGGTGGTGCTATCTATCAGTTAGGTTTTAAGGATGCACAGATTACTAGTGGCTACCGCACGGCAGAGCATAATGCATCCGTGGGTGGTGTACCTAACTCAGAGCATACCCAAGGTAATGCTGTGGATATTTACTTAGGTGACAATGTGGACGAAGCACAGGCAAATAAAGCATTGTCTTATTTTAAGCAGTATTTTGGTGAGGTCTTATTCCATGATGCTGGCACAGGCAGACATCTGCATCTTGCTGATTACCATGGTGGCATGAAAGCTGCTAATCCTAAAGAGCAGTCTGCTGCTGCCTATAACCCCCAACGTGTCAATAAGATACGCCAAGCTGTCTATGCCAAACAGGCACAGGCTCAGCGTGTTAAGGCTCAACGTGATGCTGAGGAAAGAGACAGAATCAATATGGCTCTTTTGAAAACCAATGACCCTAGTGAGCAGATGCAGATTATTAATAGCTCTAACTTGCCAGAGACAACTAAGGCTACGATGAGTAGGAGTATTTTACGTGAAACACGTAGGTCTGCTAATTACTATGGCTTTGGTGCAAGTGATAAAGAAGCTAAACACTTTTGGGATTATGAAAATAGCTATCAATATATCGCAGATACAGAGGCGTATGCTGAATGGTATGAGGCGTATAAAGACCCTAATGTTGATGGTAAATCTGCTGCGTATGCAACATTACAGAAGGAGGCTAATAGTGCCACGGCAAGGTTGAACAAGCTTTTAAAATTCAAAAAGAAACGTGGTCTGATTCCGGGTGAGCAGGCTGAGACAACACAGTCTACCTCTACATCAAACTATGACCCATCAAATGATACCCCTACTCTTTCGGATTATGACCAACAGATAGCGCAATTAAAAATCTTAGTCAACAGTAACCCTACAGATGATAGAGGTGTTCCTTTAGATGAAGACCAAATCCATCGCAGAGTTGAGGTTCTTGCACAACAAGCAGGACTTGATATAAACAAAGTTTTACGTGATGTCTTTGGTGCTGAAGGTAATATAAATGATATGTTAGCAGATGCTAGAGGGGAATAGGAGGAATTATGGCTAAATTTGATATGTATGATGCATGGCATAAGATGGATGATGACTATGTCAGTGGTGTTGATTTACAAGCCAAAGGGCAAGAACAGCTCCAAAAGGTACAACACCAAGGCTATAATCCTTTTGATGATTTTGGTGAAGCGATTACCGAATGGATTGCAGACATAAATAAATCGGGTCAGAAGCTTGCTGTGGCTGCTGGTGAAGCATATGAAGCAGGTGTCCTGCCTGATTCTATAGATGACATGGCACTACCACAGCAGTATGTGTCTCCTGCTCAGGAAAAGGTTGCTATTGCTTTACAGGATGCTGTGGATGATGCTCGTTACACTGCTACTAAAGACCCTCTCACTCTCATAGGTGATGTGGCAGGTGCTGCTACCCTTGGATTCCTTTGGCTGTTCAAGTACCTATTATGGTACATGAGATGCAGAAAGCACAGGAGATTGAAAATGCCCCTGAGATGTCTGACCAAGCCAAAGCATCCCTACTCCCTATGTTGGCAGGTACTGTGGCAGCTTCTATGACACATGGCGTGGGTGGTCTTTTATCTAAGGCTGCCCCTAAAGTCTCTAAGGTTATGACTACCCCTTTTGTGGGTAGTGGTATCGCAGCAGGTACAGTTCTTGCTATGGATGAAAATGTACGTAAGTATGCAGAAGAACACCCTGCTCGTTTTGCTGTCAGTCAGTTTCTGACAGATACTGCTATTGGTGCTAAAAAGCTTGCCAAAGCTGATTGGTCTGCCAAGACAAACCCTGTCACAGATGCAGAGATTGTGTCTGAAAAGACAAACCCTGCTACTGAGCCTTTTGTTGATAATGACTATGAGGAGATGGTTACACCTGCTCAGGTTACGAAACGTGAACCCAAGACAACTGCTGAAAAAGCTTATCCTGAACAGATGCCCGAACAACAAATGCAACAGGATGCTATTGCTAATCAGTTAGCTAAAGAGCATCTTGAAGCTAAGCAGACACCTGAAATTATGCAAGGTGCGTTTGGTGATAAGCTTGAATATAGTAAAGATAACCTTTACCCTCATCCTGTGAGTGCAGAGGATATATGGGAAACAGCCAAAGCTATGTTCCCTATTCGCCCCGGTAGGTTGGATTTAGCTGATAGTGATAGAACCTTAGGCTACTTTATGCCCCATGGTAAAGGTATTCGTATCCGTGGTTTCCGTGCATGGTCTGTAATCTGCCATGAAATCGGTCATGGTTTGTCTGATAAATTTGGTTGGGGTAAAGATACAGCAGTTCAAAAAGAACTTTATGATGGTGCAACTTCCATATGGCAACATGGTGAGTATGGTAATAGATATGCTCCGGAAAACTATGCTACCTATGTAGAAGAAGGACGAGCTGCTTTTATGAATGAGTATTGTGTCAACCCTGAGATGGCTAAGAAGCATTTCCCTCTTGCCTATGCTGAGTTTGAAAAGGCTATTGCAAGTGATAGATTCTATCAGGCACAAATGAACCTTTTAGGGCAACAGGTGCGCCGATGGGGTTCTCAGTCTGACTTCAGCAAAGCTGCTGGTATGTTTCATTGGGCAAACAAAAAACTTGGTAAAAAGATTGATAAGCTTATTGGCATATGGACAGCTACTAAAAAGCGTTTTGCATGGGAGTATGCTGACCTTGACGAGAGTGTAAGAGCCTATGAAGACAACCAAGGTGTAAAGGTGGCTATTGAGAATGACCCTGCTGTCTTAGCACAGTATGCAAAGCAAGCAGGTAATGATAGTGTTGGCTGTCTCCTGAATGGTAATAATCTAGGCACTAGAGCTGCCATTAAGATGCTACAGACAAAATTTAATGTTGCTCTCAATAATGTTGTTGCTACTGACATCTTGAAGCCTTTAGATGTACAGGGAAAGCGCGGTGCTGAACTTCAAAAATGGCTCAAAGAAACTGAGTATACTGATTTCTATGAAGCTTTTAACACCTACCAAACAGCTAAACATGAATTAGAAGTTATGAAAACAGGACGCAAGACAACACACACTCTTGAAGAATGTAATAAAATCATTGCTAAAGCAGAAGAACTGCCCGAGATGAAAGTTGCTTCTGACCTTTGGAAGCAATGGAATGAGAATGTGTTGCGTATTGCTGTTGCTGGGCAGATTATCCCTGCAAAGGTTGCTAATACTTTCCTGAAAAAATATCCCGAATATATCCCGATGTCACGTTCATTTGAGATTGAGGGTACAAGTGACTTCTTCGCCTCTCATAAAGCTATGACTGTTGAGGGTTCTGAACGTATTATCAAAGACCCTATGGTACAGGCTATGAAGAATATGCAAAGTATTGTCTTCAAAGTGGAACGTAATCGTGTTGGTCTTGCCCTTGCTGATTTAGCTAAGAGGGACAGCGGTCACTTCCTTATGATGCCTGTAGCAGAAGGTAAGTTAAAACATGCTACTCAAATTATTACTGTCTATGAAAAAGGAAAGCCTACATACTACCAATGTATGATGAAGGGTCTCTATGAAGCCATGACTTCTGAAGATGGTAATATGAGCGCATCTAAGCTCAGTATTATTGAGAAAATATCAAGAGGTGCTGCAACAGTCTTACGTATTGCTACTACAGGTACTCCTATGTTCGCTATGTCTAACCTTTGTAAAGATATTCTTGAAGCAACCATTATGAACGCTGATGGACGTAACATCTCCCATATTCCCCTTGTTGCTCCTATGAAAATCTTTTGGCAGGGATTACAGATGCTCAATAGTGACAATGCTTTTGGTAAACTTATCATCCGCAACAACAGAGAACGTGCTCTGCTTAGACAATACAAAAGAGAGTTTAGGTCTAATGGTGTTACTATGACTACACGCTTAGGTTCGATTCAAGAGATTAATAAGGACTTCAGAAAGATTGTAGACCCTAAAATCAGTAACTCTGCTCTTGATAAAGCCTTATATCCTATTAGGATGTTGTGGCATTGGAATGTAATGTTTGGTGAAGCAGCAGAACAACTGCCACGTATGGCACTCTATCGACGTGCTAAAGGACGTGGTGCTTCTACCATTGAAGCTGCTATGGTTGCTTCTGATAGCACCTTAAACTTTATGAAGAGTGGTACAGCAGTTAAATCAATTAATCGTCATGTTCCTTTTGTCAATGCAGCTATTCAGGGTACTTTAAAAGCAGCTAGAGAACTCTCTAACAACCCCCTCAGTGTTGGTCTTGCTATGGCAGAGCATATTCTATTTCCTAGCCTAGTATTATGGTATTGGAATAAGGATGAGGATTGGTATAAGGATATGCCTATGGAGATGAAGAATAAAGCGTGGTATATCAAGATAGGTGATACTATCTATGATTATCCTAAACCACAATTTATTGGTCAGCTTGCTGCTTCTATTCCTGAAAGAATCTTAGATGTTATGTCTGAGGGGGAAGACAAGCAAGCTATTGCTGATGCTGTCTATAAGCTCATCAAAGACCTTGCTCCGTCAGGTGCTCCCCCTATCATCGAAAAATTCTATGAGTGGCAGACAAACCACTCTATGTATCGTAACCGCCCTCTTGTTGACCAACGCCTTGAAAAGCTTAGTCCTAAGAATCAGTACAACCAGTACACCTCTATGGTGGCTCGTGGTATCGGGCAGGTAACTAACCTGTCGCCTATTAAGATAGACAATACAATCTATGGTCTCACAGGCTCTATGGGTTATGCTTTCATGGGTGCAGTGGATATGATAGCTAAGGATGATATTACCCCAAGTAAAAAGTGGACTGAACATACACGCTTCACTTATACTGAGGGTACAGGCACTTCTCGTAGCAAGGACGTATTCTTTGCTGGTCTTGATAAGCTAGAGATGCAATATGCTGACGCTTCTTTTGAGGGTAGGAAACCTAAAGTTGATAAAGAGCTTAAAGGTATGCGTAAGGCTAAAGCAGATGCTATGAAGGTGTCCAAAGCTATCAGGGAACTGTATGCAGACAAAAAGATGGATGCAGACACCAAGCGTATTAAGCTGGATGAGCTTAACAAAAAGCAAAATATTATTTTCAGAACTGCCAATAAGAAGTATCTTAATTACAAATATATACAATCGCCTGAATAATGTGCTATAATTAAGAGCAGAGAGGTGAATATATCTATGCAGGTAATAGGTTTTATTTTTGATATGGCAGAAGGTATAATTTGGCTATGTGGTGCTTTTGGACTGCTTCTAGGTATCCTCTACATGTTATATGATGTACTGATAAAGCAGGTACTTCTTAATAAAGAAGTGCCTATAAAAACTAAAATCATCGAAGCTATCATAGTTCTTCTAATTATTTTAGGGGGTTGTGGTTATTGGAACTATAATTATAACTAATCCCTAGTGTTTTATCCCCGAGGTGATTCCAATGTACAGCTACTAACTTCATACCTATCCATTGTTGCTTTGCAAGGACAATGAAAGGAGTTCTGTCCCATGGAATTAAGTGCTGATATTCAACGTGAAATACAGCAACAGTTTAAAAATAGCTATGCCCAACTTTTAGCGGACATAACTCGTATCTATGAGCAGGGAGCTATGCGTGATGCCATCACCGGACTGTACAATAAGCAAGCCTTTGAGCGTGACAGTACCACTAATCACTTTGGTTTCGTTGGTATCCTTTTCGCAGACATCAATGGTCTGAAATATACCAATGACCACTTTGGACACAATGCAGGGGATAAGCTGATAAAGGACTTTGCAGCTAAGCTTAAGGAGACCTTTATCTCCCCTATTTATACCTGCTATCATATCTCGGGTGATGAATTTATAGTAGCTGGGTTTGATATTAAAATCCATGAGTTCCTTGGAAATGTATTGTCTTTCCATAAATCCCTATGGGGTAAAGACAATCCTCCCCTAGCTGCTTTAGGCTACTCTGCTGGTGTCTTCTCAGATATTGCGGAGATTACAGAGTATGCCGAAAAAGCAATGTATGCAGACAAACAAAAATTTTATGATAATTTTCCTCAGATGAGGAGATAATAAATTGAATTGGTGACCGCTGGCTCTTTTAGAGCTGGTGGTCTTTTTATTTTTGTAAAGGAGATGATTAATATAGCTATTAAATTGGCTACATCTATTACTTACATAGCGGATGGGTCTCAAACGAATTTCTCTGTGCCTTTTGATTATTTGCGTCCAGCCTTTGTCCATGTGTCTGTTAATGATGCAGAGGTTTCCGAGGGGTTCACTATAAGTAATCGTATGGTTATGTTTGATTCTGCACCATCTAAAGATGCTGTGGTGCGTATCTATCGTAGCACCCCTGTCACTCGATTGGTGTCTTGGGCAGATGCAAGTATCCTGAAGGCTATAGATATGACGATTGCATCAGTGCAGCAGTTGCATATCTTAGAGGAAGGACAAGATTGGTCTAAGACCAATTCTATTATTTTTGATAAGGAAATGGGGGCATGGCAAGGACGTAAGTGCCGTGTGTCAAATGTTGCTGACCCAACAGAAGCACAGGACGTTGTAACCAAAAAATATTTAGAAAGCACCCAAGGTAACTTTGTGAAAGAAGCTACTAAGCAAGCTAATTTAGCTAAAATATATGCGGAAGAAGCTAAAAAGGATAGTAATGAAGCAAAAAGAGCAATGACTACTGCTACAACTGCGGCAACTAACGCAAATGTTAGTGCAGCTAACGCAGCAGATAGCGCAGAGCTTGCCCAAAACAGTGCGACTGACGCTGCAAGAATGGCTGATAAGGCAGCTGGTTATGTATCAAATGTGACTATTTGGGATAGCACTACAGAGTATAAGCCACCGGATGTAGTTATGACTAGCGACGGCAGCACATATCGTTGCATAAAAGCTAATGCAAATACCCCCCCTCAATCTTCTGCGGATTGTTGGGCAATCACAACAAGCGTAGCAGCAGAGACATTTGAGTATGACGAAAAAGGGGATTTAATGCCATTGATATTACCACGAACATCTAGTGTGTGGGAAGTGATAAATGGTGAAATTATCCCTATCGCATTATAAATAAAGGAGTGATGATATTATGACAACACCAAACATCGTACCACGTGGAAACGGCGAAGGCGGTATTGGAACGAATGAGAAATTTTGGGAAAACGGCTACTTTGAGAATTTGCAGACACGTGGCGGAACTGTTGCTACAGAAAGTTATGTGCAACAGAAAACAGAAGAACATAACACTTCTGCCTCGGTACATACTGCTAACCTTGCCAGCAAGGATGAAGCGGAAGCTGGCATCAATGCCTCTAAATTCATGACACCTGCGAGGGTTAGCGACGCAATAAAAAACTTTGCTGGTGCTGATTTAACCGGCATGATATTTGCCTTTGCTGGCAACACTTTACCCGACGGCTATTTGCTCTGTGACGGCTCACAGGTAAGCCGTACAACCTACAAAAAACTGTTTGATGTAA
>ENA-ORRA01001178-ORRA01001178.1-human-gut-metagenome-genome-assembly--contig:-NODE-1178-length-18620-cov-5.739779_pt1 | contig 18620 bp, 19 predicted proteins | sample MGYA00242169_ERZ509122 | MGnify/ENA primary metagenome ERZ509122 (study PRJEB26280, sample SAMEA2338650) | human gut metagenome | biome: human gut; feature: human-associated habitat; material: faeces...
CCGGCCGACCAGCCGAGCGGCGCTTCCACCGGGTAAGCAAACAAGCGGGTCAGAGTCCCGTCTTCCGCCTGGTACAGGGAGAGGACGCCGTCCTCTGATAAAATTTCATAGTTTCCGTCCTTCATCCAGTCCGGCACGTCGTTCTCTGCCGGGTCATAGGGGCGGAGCTCCGCGAAATAGTCTTCATAGGAAAGCGGCGCGTCCGCTTGTTCGTCTGCCCACGGCGCTTCCGCCGGCTGCGTTCCAGGCTGGGCCTCCGGCGTTTTCTGGCAGCCCGATAAAAGGAGGCTGATACAGAGCGTCAAAAGGAGAATCCATTTTTTCATTGCGCGCGCTCCTTTTCTGCTGCGTCCAGAATGGCTTTCAATTCCTGAATGTCCTGCTCGGACAGTGTGCCGCGGTCGACCAGGTTCGACACCATCATGCCCACGCTTCCTCCGTAAACCTTCGACAAAAATGCTTCCGTTTCCTCGGGTTCAACATCTGAATACGTGATCGCGGCGCTGTATTGCTGAAATTTCCCGCTGTCGTCAATCGTGACCGCGCCTTTGGCGATGAGCCGCTTTAGCATCATGAAGATCGTCGCCCGGCTCCAGCCGGTCTCGGTGTCCAGCGCTGCGACCAGCTCCGCAAGCGTGCGGGGCTGGCGCTGCCAGAGTGTTTTCATCAGCTTCCATTCCCCGTCGGACAGTCTGAGATGTTCCATGCGTTCCGCTCCTTCCCGTGTGTTAACATATGTTATATTTCGAGGATAGCACAGGTGTTAACGTTTGTCAACAGAAAATATTGAGTGACCATCCCACCCGCTGCTCAGCTGGCTTCGGCGATAAAAAGGGCGGCACGGCTGTCCATGATGCGGGCGGCCTCCTGCGCGGTCTTTCGGCCCTGAAAGAAGGCGTCCGCCTCGTCGAGGATGATGGTCAGGATCTCCTGATTGCTGCAGGCGCGGCAGTCCACATGCTCCAGTACGTGCATGAGGTCCGCCGCGACGGCTTCGTCAAACAGGAAGGTCTGCGTCCCGGCCTCGCCGACGTCGACGCGGCCTTCTTCGCGGATGGCAGTCTGCTGATAGGTCTTCTGCGCGTCGATCTCCTGCTGCAGCTGTGCCTGCAGGACGGCCGTGCTGACCGGGAAGGCGTCCGCGATGGTCTTTTGGAAGCTCTCTGCGAGCATGGCCCGCAGGGCCTGCGCCGCGGCCTCCTGCGCAGAAGAGGCTGCGCAGACGCCGAGCTGCAGCACGGGCTGGTAGGTCACGCCGCCGTCCGCGCTGAGGGAAAGCACGCGGAACGCGTCGCCGGTCTGCTCGTACCAGCTGTTCTGCATCTGACGGTACACGGAGACGGAACGCATGGGCTGCTGCATGATGCTGTCCGGGCCCAGCTCCGACGGCTGGATGCGGGCGCAGGCGGTCAGAAGGTCCAGAAATGCTTCGCTTTCAAACGAGGCTGTGCCGGTATCGTAGTCCAGAAAGCGCTCCGCGGCGTGGCGGCAATAGACGCCGAGCAGATCCCTGCCGCCCCAGACGAAGCGGACATCCGGGACCGCGCCGCGCAGCACATCCTCGACCGAGGTCTGCAGCGACGCGCCGAGCCTGAACGCAGGGCCGAACAGCGGGTCGAGCGTGAACGCGCCGACGATGGAATAGCGCTTCCCATCCACCTCGCAGGGCTGCTGCACGCCAGACAGCACCCCTTCCTCCGGCATCCCGTCCAGCGGCAGCAGGATGCCGTTCTTTGCGTACCCGGCGTACTGCGCGCCGCTCAGGTCGCTGCAGTCGAGCAGGTCGGGGACGTTCCCGGCCATGAGCTCGGTCGTGCGGCGCGTGACGGCGTCCGCGTAGCTTTCGGCGCCGTCGGCGTAGTTGACGATCTCGATGCGGACGGGTGCGCCGGAGGCATTATAGCTCTGGATCAGGCCGCGCAGCAGCTCCTTGTCCGCTTCAAAGTCGATGAGGCCGAGGGTCAGGGTCTGCTCCGCCGACTCCGGCTGTGCCGGGCTGGCCGCTGCCTGCGGCTCCGGCAGTTTGATCTCCGGCTGGGGCTGCTTCTGACAGGCGGTAAGCAGAAAGGCGGACAGGATCATCAGTAGGCACAGCATTGCTTTTTTCATCATGTTCTCTCCTTTTCCGGCGTGTTTTGTACTTCCACTATATCACAAATTTCCGGCAAAATTTCTTAATTATTCCTAAAATCGCTTCACTGGATCCGGTAGCCGGAGAGGACGAGGGTCAGGATCAGCGACCAGAATTCTTCTCCGGCGGCGCGGAAATGGCGGGCGGCGGGGATCGCGTGAAAGGATACGACCCGGTTCGTCTCGTCCAGCCAGGCTTCGTAGGTGCGGTCTTCGTTCATGGTTCAGCGGCCTCCAGAAAATCGAATATTGTCGTAGTATATACTACGACAATAATGATTAAAATGCAACGATTTTTCAAAGTATAATAAACGAAAAATCGTAGGTGGTGATCGCGTGACAGACATTCTCGGCCTGATCCGGAAAAACCGCGAGGCCAGAGGCTGGACAGAATATCAGCTCGCGGAGCGCTCCGGCCTGCCGCAGTCGACCATTTCCTCCTGGTACAAGAAGGGCATGACGCCATCGTTTTCCTCGCTGGAAAAGATCTGCGAGGCCTTTGGGCTGACGCTCTCGCAGTTTTTTGCCGACGCCGAGGACCGGCTCGCGCTGACGCCCGCGCAGCGGACGCTGCTGGACAAATGGAGCCGCCTGACCCCCGGCCAGCAGAGCTCTTTGCTGGCACTGATGGACGCGATGCTGGAAAAATAACAGATCAGCGCCGGACAGTGATCGCTGCCCGGCGCTCGTTCGTATGCTTTTGGCTCCCTGAAAGAACAAGCACCCCGGCACTGCTGTGCCGGGGTGCTTGGGTTTCTCAATACATTTTTGCGCCTGCGGGGATGTGGGGGTCGAGCATGAGGAGGTGGAGCTTTTCTGCGCCTTCCTCGTGGTAAACGGCGGAAATCAGCATACCGCAGGAGTCGATGCCCATCATGGGTCTGGGCGGCAGATTCACGATGGCAACGCACGTTTTTCCAACCAATTCTTCCGGTTCGTAATATTCGTGAATGCCGGAAAGAATCACTCTGTCGGTGCCGGTGCCGTCGTCCAGGACGAATTTCAGGAGTTTTTTGGACTTCTTGACCGCTTCGCAGGACTTGACCTTCACGGCGCGGAAGTCGGACTTGGAGAACGTCTCGAAGTCCACGAAGTCCTTGAACAGCGGCTCGATCTCCACATTGGAAAAATCAATCGGCTCGTCCTTAATCTCGATCTCGACCGTACCCTTAGCTCCGCCGATGATACCGACTTCCTCAGGCTTTTTCTCCGACTTGGGAGTGTCCAACGGCTTCATCGTCGGGATTAAAACGGAGCTATCTTATACCATTAAAATGTTCTGCATATTGTGCAATATTGCACTGTTTTGGAAACTTTCAAATCGCGTTTGCAGCGTATAATTTCGTATAAATGCAGGCGTTTCAACGGTTTTGTGTCAAAAGTGTGTCAACTGCCTGCCGCAGTCTAAAATTTACTGCTGCAAATCTCCGAACTTCTCTGGGAGTAATCGGATATCCGCACATGTCAAATCCAAATTGAATCCACCTAATAATCATTCAAATCCACACGCAGGAGGTATCTATGAGCAAAGCAAATGACCTGACCGGGCGAACCTTTGGCTTGCTGAAAGTGCTAAGGCGCGTAGAGGATGTGAAACCCGGTCGCCCGATGTGGCTGTGCGAATGCCGCTGCGGGAAAAGTGTCGTGAAATCCTCCACCAGTCTTACGAAGCAGAACGGTGTCAAGTCCTGCGGTTGTCTGCGGCATCAAAAATCACCCGAACTGATTGATCTGACCGATATGACCTTTGGATATCTTCGGGTTCTTTATCAGGATTGTTCTGCACAAAGCGGCAAAGCTCGTTGGGTATGCCAATGCATCTGCGGGAACGTTGTTTCTGTCCTCTCAGAAAGTCTGCGCCACTTCAAAACGACATCCTGCGGCTGCAAATGCCAAGTCTTGAAATACGATCTGACTGGTCGAGAATTTGGCTATCTCAAAGTGATCGGCCGCGCGTCCAAGGGCAATCGAAAATCAAACGAAGTATACTGGCGATGCCTTTGCCGAAACTGCGGCAGGATCGTCCATATCAGCAGCTATCAGCTGCGCCATTCCAACCCATACGGACACTGTAACTGTACACGCTTTCACGTTGCTGCGGAAAGCGCCACGACAAGAAAGGATGAACACCATGACTGAATACAAACTTGAAATCAAGCAAATCGTAGACTACCCCAAATGCCGCATCTACCGGCAATTCATACAGAGTCTGATCGCAGACCGGAGCATCCGTACAAACGGGTGCTCCGGTCTTTTTCATTATGCGGTGCTCTGCTGCTACGCAAACTTCCGCACGTCCTATCAGCGGTACGACGGCATCAGCTACATCGTACATCCCGGTCAGTGGATCTGCCCGCTGCAGGAGCTCCGGACGTGGTTTCGTGCGCGCACAAACCGTCAGCTTTTGCGGCAGCTTGATTCTCTCCAGCGGCACCACTTCATCGAGTACGACCTGATTGGCCGCGGACAGCTTGTGCAGTACCGCATCCTCGATTGGCCGCGCTATAACACCGTGCTGGATTACAGCTGCCCGTGCCAAAAGGATTCCGGATTCTTCTTCCTGTCGATGAGCGCGGCGTCGCGGCTGCTCAGTCTTGGAAAATGCTCCGAGATGGACGCGCTGCTCGATCTCTGGCTGAACGGGATTTACAATGACCATCAGGTCGCCGGTTCTGAGGCTGGTCCTGTCGTCTATCTGCGAAACGGCACCGGCAGCCCGCTCGTTTCCTATGCCGAACTTGGCAAACGCTGGGGCGTTTCCAAGGCAACTGCTGGACGTATCCTCAGCAAATTCGCGCAACTGGAATACATCAAGACATTTTCATTCCCCGGCCGCAGCGGAACGGCGATCTATCTTCAAAACTATCTGTCCACCATGTTCCAGATCTCCGACGTTATGGTGGATAAAGAGGAGGTTGCGATGGCGCTGAACCTCTGCATCCGCGTACAGGATTGTGCGCAAGATATGGCGCAGCCGGACTGCGCATCAGATTGCTCGATCAGCGTTTCAAAATCGCACACGGAGATTCTGCTCGCCGAAGTCCTAAATCTCTTGAAAACACAGGGTGTTTGCTGCACGACCTGCCCCCGGTTCCAGTATAGGTTATATCCCTTATCCGATTGCGTCGGAGTCTTATGGGAGCACGAAACGGAGGATCTTCGTCTGGGGCTGATGCTCTCCTGCGGCAGCACGCAGACGCGGTGTTTTGAACTCACGATCCAGCAGAAAGGAGCGAACGGCAATGGCGAAGCATAAGCTGCCCGCGGCAGACGTGACCGAAGACCCGCACTATCACGATACATGGACGCTGCTACGGAAGTACCGTGACGTCGTATGGAGTCTGGAAGTTTCCGTGCGGCAGGTTCGGAATCGTTTCCGGATCGACTACGGCAAGACAATTGAGGATTTTCTGGAATCTGTCTATCTGGCCGGCGCGGATCTCTCCGGCACGGAGCTGGAGCATCAGGCAAAGTGCATCGAGCAGAGCCATAAAATGCTCTGCCTTGTGGACAGCGCCGTAGACCTCATGCGCGCCAAGCACAAGAACGGCGAGGATTTTTACTGGCTGCTTTATTACGCCTACCTTTCCCCACAGGAGCTTCAGAACGTCGAGGAGATCATCGACCAGCTCCGCCCACACATCCGCGACATCAGCCCCCGGACGTATTACCGGAAGCGCAAAGAAGCCGTTGAGGTGCTCAGTTCGGTGTTGTGGGGATATACGGCGCAGGATAGCGCGGGGATCATGAGGGAGTTTTTGCAGTAAATTGAATTTTGCGGGCAAAGCGCTCTTGAAAGTGCCTTGCCCGCAAATTATTATGCTTCTAATCTTACGTTGCGTGTTCACTAACAGCCAATATGAAATCCGCCATTGTCATTGCAGAATTCACAAATAAACGCGCGTGATAATCGTTGATGTTAATTCTCTTCCCGCCAACACCATGCGCATCGCTTCCTTTATTTCGCATTTCTGCTATCGCTGAAAGAATTTTTTCAAGTCCAGAAAGTAACCCATTGATCCGTTTATCCAACTCTGCGCTTTGGTGCATATGATACAGCAGCTTTACCTGATTATAAAGTTTGCCAATATCCCCGCTCTCGGTTGGCTTCTCTCCTTTCTTTTCAATAACAAAGCAAAACACTTCTTCAAGTAGCGTCCGTGATTTGGTAATGGCACTATCATAATTTCCATCCGTTATATCTTTCATAGCGCGTCCTGATATATCTGCAATATAGTCCCGATCGACCATTTTAATAGTCGGTGTTGCAAGAATAGCACTTGTCCCTCTCTTGCGAATCATAAACACAGCGCCTGTCTTTATAAGCTCATTGCCGCCGAAGCATAGTTCGCCATTGATCTGATCGATGATTGTAGTTACGATTTGCTTATAAGCAGATTCGATCTCCTTGGCCGTTCTATCTTTTAGCTTGTCCTCAAATTGTTGCTTTGAAAACAGGAACGCAAGCAAATCTGATCCCCGATTGTTCCGGATACAATGAGCCAGTAGATCATCGAGATATTCCCAGCGACTTTTTGCACCGCCATTGCGGTCATATGTAGCAGGCAAGCCCCAATTGTTTGAAATAGTGCAAAGCATAGGGCCGCTAAGGTATGGCATAGATATCTTTATACCGCTACCAACACCATTTATTATAAGCGGGCCAAAATCTTTGTCTCCATCCAGAATTGCTATAATGCTCTTGCTGCGCAGCAATTCAAATTTCGACTTTTCTTGTTTCAAACTCTTTTCTCCTTTCCCCAAGCACTTTTTACATAACGGTGTTGCCTACTTCCTTGCAGCATTTTACCGTATCTTCTTATATAAACTACTATTCCTAAAATCAATCTGAGTATCAATTTTCTGCTCTTTTATAGCAGCTTTCAAAACTGACACCCACTCTTCTTTGTTAATCCAAGGATTAAATACAACTGTAATTTTATCAATAGCAGAAAAATTGATTTTCCCGAATAAGCTTCCTATTTCCTCAAATTCGGCGGGCGTATTTACTTGAGCTGCTCTGATAATCGCTCTGTATCGAAGTTCTCTTTCATATTTCCACGCCGTCCTTTTTTCCAGGCCAAAATAGTCAGGAATATCATAGTATTTATTTTCTTCTTTCACATGCAAGCAAGTTGGTATTCTTTTATCTGTGTAGCTAATTTTCCCAACAGACAATTTGACTCGCCATGCACTATTCATCAGTTTTTTTACATTGCCACTGTCAATAGGAAATACAGTTGATGTGTTTGCATACATTGTATTTTTTTCAAACAGTTCGTCAACCGAATGCCCTTCAGAAAACTTTATTTTTAGCATGATACCCGTTTCAGGCGTTGTGTATATTTTCCACATTGGAATGCTCTCACGAGTATAATCTGTAAAGCAGGAAATAAAAGTTCGCCGATAGTTGTCATTTTGCTGCAAAAACTCTTTTTCTTCCAGATCATTCACATTGTCGATTCTATTAAAGCGAAAACACTTTGTCTGCAATATTTTCAAAAATGTCGGGATACTTGTATAATGTGCAATAGACTTAATATGTATCGATTCTGTACTTGCCCAATTTCCCATCGGTATTAGTTCATTTTCCGGACTATAAACGCCCATCGAATTACCTCATTTCTTTCTCTACGATATATCCATGTGTCATTCTTATCCCAGAAATTCCAGTTGTACGCTTTCCCAATACGGCAATGTAGGTCTCAATTTCAACACGCACGCTCTTATCCATTGCTCATAATCATAATTGTCCATTTTCTCGCTATCCGGATTATTTTCAATCAATGAATTCAAACGAATCGCCAGTTCACGCGGGATGCCTATATCAATCATCTTTCTGGTTGCTCTTTTATATGCCCCTGCTTGAAGACTACTAACCATCATGCTGCTGGGATTCTTCATTTCAATAACAGGTTTAATCAGCAACGGAATATCAAACGATACTGTCTTTTGAAGCATTTGAATTTCGTCCTCTATCTTTGTTTGTACATCTCCTTCTGAATAATATTCTCCCTTTAAGAACTCAGATAACGGAATTTCGCTAGCCCATTTTATACTTTTTCCGCACAATATTCCTCTATTAGCTCCGTTGCGGTATCCTTCAGGAACATAGCGATTGAACATAGCCGTAGTGGATTCTGTGTCTCTTAAAAATTTAAGAATATCTGATAACCTGCCCTGTGCACCTCGTTCAACTGGAGAACTTGGAACTGCGCCATCAAATTTTCTGTATATGTCATCTAAGATAACTGGATCCCAATATCTATTATGCAAACAAAACTCTTTAGGAATTGTAAGCGATTCCAGCTTGTATTTGATTGCAGCTACCTGACTGGGCGTAAGCGTAACCCCGGTTTCTGCCATTCGTTTCTCTGCACTTTCGCCATAGCGTAGCACTGCCTGACGGATATATGTAACCAAATAGCCGTATTCGCTCATCTCTGCGTCTACATATCTATCAGAGTTTACTGCATCGATTATTTGTGCTTTATACTCCTGAAATTTTTCACCGTAACCGGCTGAAACCTCTTTGTAGACATCCTCAAATAACGTTTGCTGCTCGTACCCATCTGCATCTTCAAATTCCCCCTCGTCCAGGACAATCGTTCTTCCTACGAAATCCTTCATCAACCGACCTGCTCGACCTCTCAAATTTGCCATTTCATAGTTCGTCAATTCTGCTGCATCTTCATATCTTCTTCGATATAAATGAGGATTTCGGATAATTATATTTTGTGTAGGAAGATTGACTCCTTGCATTAGTGTTGTGGTACAAACAACATTAGTTACATTCTTTTGCTTGATTGCTCGTTCCAGTGTTCGTCTTACATGAGCTGGAAGCTTTCCGTGATGATATGCTACACCTTCTAAAAGTGTGTTGCATAATGCATAGCTCGGATGTACTGTTTCGCTCAAATACTTGATCAAATCTTGAACCTGCGGGTCACAAATCTGTGGCGTCTTTTCTGCGATTGCGATTGCAAGCTCTCTCGCGGCATTGCTAGTAGGCGCAAAGACAATATTCTGTGCCTTTCCCAGTTTTCCTATAATTGTACTTAAATACTCCTTATATTCTACTGTTAATTGGCTAGAACCATATCCCTTAATAAAAGATGCTTCTTTAATTTTCTCTTTGTACGGTCTATCAAGCAATCCACAATACTGTTTGAACCAGTACTGTGTTCTCTCCTGCTTTATACTATAGGTCAAGTTCAGTACCGGACTATTTTTTGTTTGTATTTCAGATGTTTCTGCGCCGAAAAGCACTTCTCCAAGACCCGCAATATTGTCAATTCTCGGCCCAGAAACAATTACTTGCTCAATATTCGTGGTATGTCTCAATTCTTGAAGCATATCGTACAAAATTTTTGAACGAACATCATTCTCTTCTGTGACTCGTTCGATGTTTTGTATTTCGTCAACAACCAAAACTGTTTTATTTGGCATACCCACCAAAGTCTGATCGGATAGTCCCGAAATTGCTTTCTCCTGTGTCCACACATATATCGTATGATCAGCTTTTGACTCTCCGACTGTTAGATTGCTTGTTATAATATAATCTATACCGCCTACTTGGGTCAGCAAGGTATGATAGTCTTCTACAACCTGATTTAATAAGCTCAATGTTGGAACAATATAGATTACATCCAGTTTTCCAGCACGCATTTTCTCTGCCGTATTTAACTGAATAACATATGACTTTCCTGCAGATGTCGGTGCGGATACACCCAGTATTTTTTTACTGCCTAGCTCATCCCAAAGTTTCTTTTGAAAGTCAGTTAAAATACATTTCTTATTGCCAACAACAACTTCATACCGTTCTTGCTGCAATGTTAATGTAACCTTATCAAATGCGCTGCAAATTGGTGAAAACTGATTGTCTTTATAATCGTAACCGGCATCGACAATTATTGCAGATGTTGGATAACCAATACGAGAGAGGATCTTAATGGCTAGTTCTCTAATATCATATTGGCTTTTATCAATATGCTCCCACATGAGTGCAAGAATCGCAATAATTTTATCTGGATCCGTTTGGTCCGCCATAGTCGTCTGATAATCTAAACAGCGAACAGTTTCTACGATCAGCCGATAGTCCGCGTCCATCCTTTTATTGATAAAGCCAATACTACGCGCCATGCAATAATATTCTATCTGGAGCCATCTTTTCAGAACCTCATCTACGTTCATATTGCTCCTCCTATTTGTTATAGCATATTTTGAAATTCAGTAGCCAGTTCTTCAAACTTCCATATTGGAAATATAATGTATGTAATTCGACGTAAAATTTGATTGTCATCGATAGGGATCTTTTTGTTATCAAATGCTTTATATCGCTCTTGAATTATCCCTTTTATTTGTTCCTTAATTTCACTCTCATTTGTACCAGACACTCTCTTATTTTCATCATAAAGCACTAAACTCACCAGTTCTACTTCTACATTAGGCAGGACATTTTCAAGTAATTCTTCAGCAACAACATCCATTTCTTTATCGAGAAAATCCTCGTGCAAATATAGCCCCAACTCGCTCCGAAACTTTTTGTATGTGTCGAGAATACTGTCGATAGCTTTTTGAAAAGCTGCTGCAAATTGATACTTACTTGTATATGCCTTTGCCTCGCCCAACACTATGATATTTTTTCCATCTTCAATTTTATAGTGTATTGCATCTGCTCCATATCTCTCATGCTCTGCCGATGTTGTGATTGGCATTTTTCTAAGCAAAGGAACTGCGTTCTTAAATCGTTGGATAAAGTGAAATAACAACAACTCCCCAAGTTGTCCTTGAATCAGAAGTATATCGTCACCACGCCGAAATTTTTCCATAGCTTTTCTTGCAATCTGGTTTGCGGCTGCCCCTTCAGATTTCCCGGATGCCATAAATCTCGCTTTTAGATCAGCATATTTTTCCGAACTATATACCCAATCTACTACGGTATCTACAAGCTGTTCGAGAAAATCACTTCTTAATTCCATTAGATCCTGATAGGTAATAGCAGCGCCATAGTGCATCCGATCATCCGGCAAAATATCAAACTGCTGTTCAATTACATAAATATTATTAAAGAGTGCATCATTTTGGATCAAGCGTGCTTTAATATCTTCTTTTGTCATAGCGACCGCCTCCGAGCAAATGGTATAATACCCAAAAATATTTTACCACATTTTCATTTTATGTGCAATATTACCCATATCTTTCTTCCGGTTTTGAACATATATCTGCAATATTGGTTTGCTGATCTTAATTCGATCTTTTTTACATGCAGCGGTAAAATTCTTGACCGCTATAATCAAAACAGCATCACCCGCGTTCTGTGCGAGTGATGCTGTTTTTTTATAAATGATTCTTTTTTGCACGGTGCTGTGCCGTTTCATAAACCTCATCGTCGGCTCTTGCACCAATGACGACTACCAGCATTTCTGTTTCTGTCCGGATCAGCTTATACACGACACGGATACCGGCATCCCGGAGCTTGATTTTCAGGAACCCAGTCAAATCATTGCCTTGCTTATTTCCCAAAGGCTTTCCATAGCCGCCTTCTGTAACGGGCAGTGGGTTTTGAAGGACTTTGCCGATTGCCTTAACGACCATTAACCGCTGATTTCCGGCGAGATTCTTCAGATCCTTCGCAGCTTCCGGCAGGTACACCAACTTCCAATTCATTCGATGTCTGCCTCACCGACCGCATCCAGAGCATCCTGCGTAATACCGAGTTCTTTGTAGAGATGTTCTGCTGGGACAAACGTTGCAGAGTCCGCCTTTGCCATGCGTTCAGATGCCATCGTCAGAAGTCTTGCATCGTTCACCTCATCGATCAGGCTCATATATTCTTCGGGAGACAGAAGAACACATTCTGCAGCGTTGTTCTTCATAACGACTTTCGCGCCGCTCTGCTTGACTTCATCGAATATCTTCCCGGCAAGTCCTCGGTTGAACAGAGAAATAGGAACCGTGTTCCGGATTGCACTTGCAATATTGACCATGTTATTCACCTCCGCATCTCCACTGTAACATCAATAAGAAAATTTGTCAAGAAAGAAACCGCTAAATTTACTGATCTATTTACAGCTTATTCGTCGATAATATATGCATCAACATTGCCCTTTGCTCATCGGCAATGCTTATTGGACATCTACTTGATTTTGTGCCCTTACGCATTTCTTGAAAAACTCGATATAGTGCAATATGTGTGGAAAATCTCGAATGATTAAAAAGATTGTCGCGAAGCAATGCAAGTGTCAATTGTAAAGGTTATTTTTTACGAGTTAGCAAATTGAGTAGCATATTGTGTCACCATGCCCGGGTAATTTGTAAAAATGAAGAATTTAACTTGCTTGTAACTTGCCGGGAAAATTCCAGACGATATTTAGGGCTGCACTGCACAAATCGGCAAACAGATTCGGTGTGAGATTTTTCGTCAAGTCATGGTTCGAAAAGCGAAGGAATGCTGTATGCATTTCGAGTTTTTCGAACCGCAGAATTGGTAGAAAAGAACCGCCGAAGTGCGCAGACGCATTCGTGCAGTGCTGCCTTAGATTGTAGAGAACGACGGTGCACAAGGTTGAAACATTGTAATTTAAGTACCATTCCGAAAAAGGGTACACAAAATCAAGCCCCCTAAAAGCGGGCTATTGGTGCTTGAAAGAGCATCCGGCAAACATATCTATTCAGTCCAACACAAGGCTGAGCTTACTCACCTCCACATGCTGTGTAGTGTGCCTGCTCCCTCAAGCATATTCTAACAGATTTTAACTTGCTGCGTCAGAGACACCTGCGTTTCATTTTCATTTGGTGCCTTGTAGCGCAGCGGAAAGGAATGGTCACATCTATGAAGTAACATCAAAGATAAAAAAACCAATTTGCGGAGAATAGCTATTATCTTCTTTTCATTTTGTGTGTTCCCTGTGTGTCGTTTCCCCCAAAATATTGACAAATGGTTTGAAATATTACCCACTTTTGTTCGAAGCGTTGACTTTAATAGACAGACTTGTTAGTCTGATATTATAAGCGATGTACACCGCAACGAAATATTAGGCAAGGAAGAATCATGAAACATTCCTTGTGTTGCTCTATACGCTCGTCATGCTTCACTCACTTGTCACCTGCGCAAAGGCATCTGCACAGGCCGCAAACAAGCAGATGTCTGAAACGGCCGAAATCACTGAAACAGTGACTGACCAGCCTGCAGCAGAGGACGGGACACTCAAGCTTCTCTGCATGTTGCAACTGGTATCGCCTTGCTCTTGAAAACTTGTGGAGCGAGGAGCTGGGCCTGTATCCGCTCCAACAGCACGGATACTGCACCGTTTAAACGCGATGTAGCAAAGCCAAGGGTCTTTGGGGTGGAGTTGTTTTCGACTACTTCAAGAAGATCTGCATCTGCTATTACTATGACGATCAGGCAACTGTCAACGCGATGGATCTGGTCTGCCAAACTCTTGCCGAGGCAAGCATTATGACAGAGAACTTCCTATGGGGTATCTGAAAACTGCCAACACACCCAGCCATCGTGTCTTTTCGCACTACACTGCACTGCGCCATTCTTTCTTGAAATACGTCAGTATTCCTGAAAAAACATTCTGTTCAACGCAAAAATGTCTTGTCACCGCTCACAACGCCAGTTTTCAGATACACCCCAGAAGTTTTCAATGCCCCGATTGACAAGTATGCCGCCACCACAGACGATGCTTCCGTGAAGAGAGTCGTCTGCAAGAGCTATGCGGCCGCGATGGAATGCATGGCTATCACGTCGATCTATGGTTTCAACACTGTCTTCATCTAACGCCTAATGGGGAAACGAATATGAAAGAATCAACCGATATTCTGCGGATGAGAATGTAGCTCCCTTCATAGAGCTACATTCCGGACACAGAAATCAGAATGGCGATACGCCAACAGAACGAGGAGGAGAAACAACATGAAAACAGGCTTTGTTCCGGCACTTGGTACGCCGATCGATGAAAACGGCAATCTTGTCGCGGCAAGCTACAAAAAACAGATCGAGACCATGATCGCGCAGGGCGCGGTGGGGATCCTCAGCATGGGCTCCATGGGTCAGCAGGCGTTTTTGCGCAATGAGGTCTGTGCGCAGACGGCCAAAGCGGCCGTGGAAGCGGCAAAGGGCCGCGTGCCGGTCTATGTTGGCTGCATGGATAATTCCATTTCCCGTGCAAAGGCGCGGATCGCTTCCATGGAAGCACTTGATCTGACGGCCTTTGTGTTCACCACGCCGTATTATGAGGTCGATTCCGACGAGCAGTGCATCACCTATTTTAAGGCGGTCGCCGCGACGACAAAGCATGGCGTGATCCTCTACGATCTGCCCAGCGTCACGAACCACAAGATCACCTATGAAATGGTCTGCAAGCTGCACGAGCAGGTTCCGAACCTCATCGGCATCAAATCTGCAGATCTCTTTATGCTGCGCAAGCTGCGCCTGAATCCCGCGTTTCAGGATTTCAAAACCTTCTATTCCGGGCTTGATGCATTTGACGTGGTCTATCCGTGGGGCATCGGCTGCATTCTCGACGGTATGCTTTCCTGCACGCCGGTCAACACCGGCAAGCTGATCCGCGCACTGGACGCCGGAAACAAAGAAACAGCGGCAAAGCATCTGGACAATATCATCGCGCTGCGGGATCTCTTCTGTGACTGCGACCTGTGGCCCGCGTTCAGCGCGGCTATGAATCTTCTTGGCTTTGAAGGGCTGCATGCACCCGATTGGGTCACGCCCGTATCGGAGGAAACCAAGGAGCGGATCCGCGCAGAGCTGATCCATATTGGCGAGCTGGACGCATAGACCAAAGAGACAGACAGGAGGAACAGAAGCATGACAGTTCAGGATTTTATTGTGAACTACAGTGCGACGTTTGAATATCTGCACAAGCGCTATGGGAAGGCCGCGGTCGTTGCGCTCTGGGAGTACTTAGGCGAGACGAACACGGAGCTTTACAACATGGTCGCCGAGGGCGGGTTGGAAGGGTATCTCCGGTATTTTTATGGGGATACCGGTACCTGCTCCCGGGAAAACGTAGAGGGCGGCGCATGGATCGACGAGAACGGCCTTTATACCGAGCATTTGACGGGCTGCCCGTCTGTCGGAGAGCTGGAGGAGCGCGGCAAGCGGCCGTACCGCTACTACTGCGAGCACTGCTACTGGCTGTATCATAAATCGCTGGAGGATCATGGCTTTACATACGATGCGGATTTTGAATTGCAGCCGCGCGAGACCGGCTACAGTAAGCAGTGCACGTTTTGGGCCAGGGCAAGGGAGGATGCAGTATGAGCGCAATCGGAGAATGGTTCGGATATTACAGCGCGATCTTCAACTACATGGAAAAGACCTATGGCCGTGAGGAGCTTGAACGGTATTTGGACTACATCGCGAAGGTGCCGAACTGCGACATCAGCGCGCAGTACCGGGAGGGCGGTCTGGATGTGATCCGGGCGCGGTATGAAAAAAACTTCCGTCTGGACGGTGATGAGAATACAGTCCACAGTGTGTGTGACGGAGAGAGTCTTCAGATGCAGGTGCGCTGTCCGGCGTATTTCAACGCACCGCCGTCTGCACATCCGGCCCGCCAGATCACAGAGCGCTTCTGCGACTGCTGCATCCGGCTCAATACCGGCATCCTGCGCGAAGCTGGATATGCACTGATGGTGCAGAAGACAGGAACCGGAACGTGCGAGTGGCGCATCAGAAAGGAAGAGAACCCATGATTGCTGACACGATTGAACATGCAGGCAGATATTTCTGCGCGGAAGGGATCACAAAGGCATTGCAGCTGCTGCGCGGCTATACCCCTGTGGATTTTGTGCCGGGAAAGCATGAAATTGACGGTGAACGGCTCTTCCTCATCCATACAGAATATGAAACAGAGCCGGCCGAACAGGGGCTGATGGAAGCACACCGAAAATACGCAGACGTAATGCTGATGCTGGAGGGCGAGGAAGCGCTTTATTTCAAGCCCACAGGAAGACTCGGTCATATGACAAACGAGTACGACCCGGAGCAGGACGCGCTGCTGGCCGCGGTGGATGAGGACGCTTCGCGGCTGGTGTTCCGGCCCGGCATGTTTGCAGTGCTGCTGCCGGAGGACGCGCACTGCCCGGGCTGTCAGCTGAGCGGCCCGTCCCACGTTAAGAAAATCATTGCAAAGGTCATGCTGGAAAGCAAGGAGGAAAAACAATGAGCAAGTTTACATTCAAGCCCGCGGATTGGGTGCCGTATAAGGATTTTGACCCGGAAATGATGGCGCGCCTGCGCGCGATGAAGCCGGAGGATCTTCTTGCGCCGAATCCCAATTCCAAGGCGAAGATCATCATTACCAAGGGCGTCGACGCCTATGAGATTGCGGACATGTTCACGCATATCAAGGAATCCGACGATTATGACCGGCCATTCATCATGATCTCCGGCAACCCGTGCCCGGATACCTATATTCCGCTGGCAAATCTCATCAACCAGTTCCGTGTCAACTGCCGGAATCTGATCTGCTTCCCGATGGACGAGTGGGCAGACGATCAGGGCAATATCGCTCCGCTTGATTACACGGCGGGCTTTGGCTATTCCTTCTTCAAGTATTTCATCATGCGCATTGACGAGGATCTGCGTCCCAAGAAGGAGAATATCTACTACCACTGCAAGGAATTTACGCCGATCTATTCCGACCTCATCATGGAGCGCAGCGAAGGCAAAGGCGCTGACGCCTGCTATTCCGGCCCCGGTTGGACCGGCCACTGTGCGTTCATCGATCCGAGTCCGGAATTCATCAACGTCAAGGATATGGACGAATATCTGGAGCAGAAGGCCGGTATCGTCACGCTACATCCGCTGACGATCGCGCAGAACTCTCTGCATGGCGTATTCGGTCAGTCCGGCGATGTGAGCTGGGTCCCGCCGAAGGCCGCGACGATTGGTCCGTTCGACGTGGCACATTCCCGTCACCGGCTGGAGAGCCACGCGCTCACGACCGGCGGGAGCTTCTCGTCGTGGCAGCGGATGGTCTCCCGTCTGATCACGCACGGCCCAATCACGCCGCTGGTGCCGGGCTCCATGTTCCAGAAGATCGGCGCGACGATTCTTCTCAGCGAGGAGATCGCACAGCCCATCGAGTGCTTGGAAACGGTCGGTTATTAAATGGCAGTTACCGGACGCCCACACATCCGTGTGGGCGTCCGGCAGGATAGGGAGGGAATCCATGAGAGCGATCGTAAACGCAAACGTTGTTCTGCCGGACCGTGTGCTGGAAAATGGCCAGATCCTGATGGAAAATGGCCGGATCCTCGCCATCGGGCAGGAACTGCCGCTGCCGGTACAGTGCGAATGCTTTGACGCGCAGGGACTGCTCGCAGGGCCGGGCTTTGTTGACGAGCATTGCCACGCGGGCGGAGACTGCTGGGCCTATGAGGATCCCGTGGGGATGGCGAAGCATCATCTGCTTGGCGGCACGACAACACTTTTATGCACGATCTATCACGATATCGGTGTACAGGGCGCGCTGGACGCCATGGAAAAGGTGCGCGCAGCCATGCGGCAGAATGCACCCGGCAATATTGCCGGACTGTTTTTTGAGGGGCCGTTTCTGAACCCGAAATACGGCTGCGCGCTCGACAAGATCCGCCCGGTCGACCCGGCGGAATATACCCGCTATCTGAGCGAATACCGGGATATCCTGAAGCTCTGGATGGTCGCGCCGGAGCTGGACGGTGCAAAGACGTTTATGGACGCCGTCACGGCGGCGGGGATTCCGCTGGCGATCGGCCATTCCGAAGCGGATGCAGCCTGCGTGGCGGACGCTGTGCAGCGCGGCGCGCGCATTGCCGTTCATCTGTGCGATGCGACAGGGACAGCCATTTCCCCCAGCCGCTGGGAAGGAACGCTGGAGGTCAGCTTCGACGTTGCGTGCATGCTGCAAAAGGGGCTGTTCTGCGAGATCATCAACGACGAAAACGGGATCCATGTCCGGCATGATATGATCCGGTTTATCCTACAGGCGGTCGGCCTTGACCGCGTGATCGCGGTGACGGACGCCTGCACAGGCGCAAAGAATGATACGGATGTGAACATCGTGGACGGAGATCTGTTCGGCAGCAAGCTGTGCATGAATCAGGCAGCGCGGAACTTCCGGAACAAGATCGGGCTGACGGAGCCGGAGGTCTTCCGCGTGTGTGCGCTGAACGCGGCGCGGGCGCTGGGCATGGACAAGGACGTCGGTTCGCTTGCCGCAGGGAAGCAGGCCAACATCGTGCTGCTGGATCCGGCGTATCAGGTGCGGGAGGTATTCCTGCGGGCAGAGCATGTGGTGCAGGGAGGAAAGTTATGTATCTGATCGGGCTGGATCTTGGCACGACGGGCTGCAAGAGCATGGTGTTCGACACGACGGGGCAGATCCTCGGTGAACACTATATTGAATATGAAGTCACCTTCCTGCCGGATGGCGGCGCTGAGCAGGACGCGGAGCTGTGGTGGCAGTATGCGGCGG
>ENA-ORRA01001187-ORRA01001187.1-human-gut-metagenome-genome-assembly--contig:-NODE-1187-length-18566-cov-2.975798_pt1 | contig 18566 bp, 14 predicted proteins | sample MGYA00242169_ERZ509122 | MGnify/ENA primary metagenome ERZ509122 (study PRJEB26280, sample SAMEA2338650) | human gut metagenome | biome: human gut; feature: human-associated habitat; material: faeces...
CAGTACTTTGATTTCAATGCTTTTCCCCGTTTTGACAACACAATATATTTGTAAAAATTCGGAAAAAAAGTTATGCATTACATGTGTTACCCTTTGTCAATGAAATAATGTACATGAATATGGAGTATTACACAGTTGTAAATACGAGTAAAGGGAGCACTTGATAATGAAAAACACATTTAGATTACAATTTGAACAAATATGCAAAAAAAGTAAGGATAGGTGTGCTATTGCATATTTAAGAGAAAATGACGAAATTGAAAATATTTCATACGGAGCAATTTATGATCACATAAAAATGTTGGAGAGTAAATTACAAAGGATTGGTGTAGGAAAAGCGGATAGAGCGGCAATTATAACGCCACATTCTCCGCATGGTGTTATAGCAGGAGTTGCATTGGCTTATATTGGCTGCACGGCAGTAATGATAGACGCATCGCTCCCAAGTGTGGAAATAAGAAGATTACTAGAAGAGGGAGATGTGGTTGCAGTTTTCGCTGATGTCAATGTTGAAAACCAGTTGGGATGGGAGACATTGGGTGAGTATCCGGTATTTGACTTGAATGGAGAGATTCCATTTGTATTATCTGAGAATGGTTTAATGAGTTCAAAAAGAAGTAAAATAGATGATCAGGATGAGGAGATTATGGCCATTATTTTTTCTTCAGGAACTACATCTAGAATGAAAGGAATTTGTATTCCGTATCAAACGGTCATGGAGTCTATCAAAATGTATCGTCATCTTACCGGAGTGAAACAGGGAGATAAATATTTATATGTCTTGCCATTTAATCATATTGCGGGGTATTCTGGCGCATTACAGCATTTGGTAATGGGCTGTGAGTTAGACATGATAGAGAATATGGATTCGGTAAAATTGACAAGGGGCTTTCAAATCTTTCAGCCACATTATTTTGCGATGGTTCCAAAGGTATATGAAATCATTGCAGAAAAAATATTAGGAGAAGTGCGTATCCAGGGGAAAGAGAAAGCATTTCATATCATGTTGTCTTGTTCTCGTTTTCTGAGAAAAAGATTGCACATCAACATTGGCAAAATACTGTTTCGTTCAGTCAGAAATCAGACTTTTGGAAAATGTATGAAAGGAATTGGTGCGGGGGCTTCTATGTGTAAAAAAGAGACAGCAGATTTTTTCCTTGCATTAGGATATGATTGGGCAAACTTTTATTCTTCTACGGAAACCGGTGTGCCAGCTGTGGCAACGGGGGTACATGATTGTTATCCGGATGACACGGTTGGAAATATAAAACAGTTTCAAGAAATTACTGTGCGACTTATCAACCAGGACAAAGATGGGATTGGAGAGATAACGATTAAGACGCCACTAAAAATGAAAGGGTATTTTAGAAATGAAAAATTAACAAAAGAAGTTATTGATGACGAGGGATATATTTTAACAGGCGATTTGGGATGGATTAATGCAAAGGGTTACTTGCAGGTGGTTGGTCGAGCAAAGGAAGTTATTATTTTACACAACGGTAAAAAGATCTCGCCATATGACATTGAGGAAATGTATGAAAGTCAGTTAGGAGAGCCAGCGGAAATTGTGTGCTGTGGAGTGCAAAACCAAAGAGATGGTTATGACGAAATTCACATTTTTGTGGAACAGACGAAGAAGGTGAAGCAGACAATACAAACAATAAAGAGTATATCAAATAAAATGCCCACGATTTATAAAGTGGAACAGGTGCATGTTGTATCAAACTTTCCGAAAACAGCAATAGGAAAAATCAAACGACAGGAGTTGGCTAAGTGTGTAAAAGGAGATGAAAAAGCAAGAACTTTGGTGTCTCCCGAAGGGTTGATGGCACAGGATGAAATAAAGGAACTACTATGTCGATTATCTGGCTATGCTACAATCGAGGATACGAGTTGGACTTTGCAGGGAGATTTGCAATTGGATTCCTTAAATTTGTTTGAATTGGCAGTAGAAATAGAGAAAAAGTATGGTATTGATATATCTAATCAGTTTGCTGCAATAAAAACGGTTGGAGATATTATTAAAACGGTGGAAAGTGGTGTTGGAGACGAGCAGCGGACAGATGTGGATTATAACATTAATGATTTTCCGATAAAAAGAAGCAAAAAAGATTATATAAGACTTCATCAATGGGTGAGGTGGATGCGATGTATTTACAATATCGAGGTTTATGGGATGGAAAACATACCCAAGAATAATTCTTTTATTATGGCATCAAATCACGCTTCGTATTTCGATCCATTGTGGATATTAACAGCATTATACCGAGAAAGAGGAATAGATAATGTTATATGTCTTGCAGCGAAACATACAATGGAAGGTGTAATTAATAAGGCTTTTTTTAGGATGATTGGAGGTATACCGGTAAATCGAGAAGGAAATACCGTTCCGGTCCTTTTGCGCACGGAAGAATGCATGAATGATCAAAAGATGCTTATTATATTTCCCGAAGGTGCGAGATCTAGGGACGGCAGTATGTTGCCGTTTAAAGAAGGTTGTGCACAGATAGCATGGAAGTGTAAGAAAAGCATTGTACCAATATCAATTAAGGGCGGCTACGAAATTTTTCCAAGATGGAGAAAACTTCCGCGTGTATTTAACTATAAAAAAATGCAGCGTTATTGTTTGAAAGTAACATTTTGCAAACCGATTGAACCAAGTAGCGATTATGAGGCTGTGACAAATAAATTACGAAAAAGTATTAAAAATTGCAATAAATAACAAGAATGGAGGATAATATTTATGCGCATTGGATTAGATGTAGATGGTGTACTTGTTGACACTCGAACTTTTCAATTAAGAGAGGGAAAAAAATATTTTAGCAAATTTGGTCTTAGTGCTAAAAAGCCAGATATGTTTGAAGTGCAGGATGTGTTTGAGTGTTCTAAAGAACAACGAGAAAAATTTTGGGTCAAATATATTTGGAAATATTGTCTCTGGGAGCCTATCACTAAAGATGCACCAAAGGTTATAAAAAAAATTCGTGAAAAAGATCATGAAGTGATTATTATCACAAGTCGTGTACATACGACAGAGACAGGAATGACGGGAAAGTTGTTTCGGTGGATGTTGAAGCACTGGCTCAAAAAAAATCATTTAGAATACGATGATATTGTTTTTTGTAAAGAAAAAGGAAGTGGTGATAATAAACGCCAGGTTTGCAAGGATAAAAATATTGATATTATGATTGACGATACACCTGAAAATTTATATGCTGTTCAAGAGGTATGCAGAGTGATTTGTTATTCTGCAGCTTGGAATAGGGATTATCACAACTTTGATTATTGTAGAGCAAATGATTTTGATGATGTATACCTCAAAATCCAAGAATAACTGCTGCAGATAGGGTACTTGCAAAGACAATCATAAGCATACAATTCAGCAGAAAAGTCTTATATACAAAAACAAACTTGAAAACAAACTTGTATACTTTGTCTTGACACTCTGAGAATCAAGGCGTAAAATGAAAGTTGAGTAATGTATTTCGCTTGAGGCAGACGCAGTTTGCCTGAAACGGATATTAGGAAAGGAAGTAATAATATGGCAAAGAAAGACATTGATTGGAACAATCTTGGATTTGGTTATGTAAAGACAGATAAGCGTTATGTATCCAACTTCAAGAATGGCGCATGGGATGATGGTGCCTTGATTGAGGATGACCAGATCACCATGAGCGAGTGTGCCTGTGTATTGCAGTATGCGCAGACAGTATTTGAAGGATTAAAGGCATACACAACAGAGGACGGTCATGTCGTGTGCTTTCGCCCTGACTTAAATGCACAGCGTTTAGCACAGTCTGCAGCAAGACTTGAGATGCCGGTATTCCCGGAGGATCGTTTTGTGGAGGCTATTGCTAAAGTAGTTGAGGCAAATATAGATTATGTACCACCATATGGATCTGGAGCAACCTTGTACATCCGTCCATATATGTTTGGTAGTGATGCTGTTATCGGTGTAAAACCGGCGAGTGAATATCAGTTTCGTGTATTCACGACTCCTGTAGGACCATACTTTAAGGGTGGCGCAAAGCCAATTACTATCCGTGTTTCGGATTTTGACCGTGCAGCACCTCATGGAACAGGTAATATCAAAGCTGGTCTGAACTATGCAATGAGCTTGCATGCAATTGTAGATGCACATAAGAATGGCTTTGATGAGAATATGTATTTGGATCCTGGTACACGTACTAAGGTCGAAGAGACCGGTGGAGCTAACATTCTTTTTGTAACCAAAGATAATAAATTAGTTGTACCAAAATCAGATAGTATTCTTCCGTCTATTACAAGACGTTCATTGGTAACAGTGGCTAAGGATTATCTTGGATTAGAGGTTGAGGAGAGAGAAGTTCTTTTTGAAGAAGTGAAAGGCTTTGCAGAATGTGGACTTTGTGGTACAGCAGCCGTTATTTCTCCGGTTGGAAAGATTGTTGATCATGGTAACGAGATATGCATGCCAAGTGGTATGGATGAGATGGGACCGATTATGACAAAATTACGTGAAACATTGACTGGTATCCAGATGGGTCATATTGAAGCACCAGAAGGATGGATCAAGGTTATTAAGTAATAAATACATAAAAAGTGATAGGGGCCAATGGATTCATTCTGTTTCTGTTATGTGAGCAGAGACAGAATGTGATCCGTTGGCCTTTTGTTGTTTCGTGTCATGCTGATGTAGCGTGACCCGTTGGTCTTTTGTTGTTTTGTGTCATGCTGATATAGCGTGATCCGTTGACTCTTTATTATTCTGAGATATGCTGATAGGCTTTTAAGTTATGTTTCGCAACACTAAAGAATACCGTCTGTTTGCTTTAGGAGGATCAGTTTGTCACCGGGAGTGACAGCATCAGACTCTAATTCATTGATTGTGCGAATGTCATTTGTGGTGGTGCGGAACAGTTTGGCAATATCCCATAGTGTATCGCCGGTTTGTACTACATAACAAACTAATCCCGGCATTTGTTGAAAGGTTTCCATGTCAATTTCATGCTCTTCGATGTCAGTCACAACGTCGTTACAGCATTCAGTGAAGACGAGAACACAGAGATTTAATACAAGTTTAGCTTCCAGTTCTTCTCGGTCGAGCATGAGTACATTGATACTGCTGATGTCGGTCTGCAGTTCGTAATCATCTTCCGGAGAAATGCCGCGTACTTCAATGGTATGTTGAAAAGGAATGCTTGCCTGTAATACGTTTAGCGGATGCAGATCATCTTCGGTGATATATAGGATATCCAGTTCTACTGCACCTTCGATAGAGATACCATCCGTGACAATGGTTTGTTCATCAATTTGGATCGTTCCGGTAGCGTTGCATATTTGCAAAATGTTGTCCTTTTCGGGATCGACTTTGATGTGGTCCGAAACACGTACTGCACTCTGATTTTTGAGCAATAATTGTTTGGCATTCGAATTGCTCTTAATCAAACGAAGATCACAGGAGGTGGAGTAGGCGTCCTGCAAGCAGTCGAAATGTTCTTCTTCATAGAACTTGATATCCAGCAGCAAAGAAAGTTCTACATCAAAGATGCGCATTTCGCCGTCTTCATCGCTGCGGCATTCCAGTGATTTTTTGCCGGGAACAATTTCAATATCAGCAACCATATCTTCGTGGCAGCCACTACAAGAGACGATGCCGTCAAATGGCAATTCAGTTTCAAAATATTCCAAATTGCGCTCATCATCTTCGGGGGTGTATAAAACAAATATCAGAAGATCGCCGGTGATCCGAATACCGTCATCAACGAGCCTTGTTGCAAGACCCTGCGTGGATAGCTCATAGTACAATACATTTTCACAACTTGGTTTTCCCTTCGGCAGCGAGGTTTCATCTTTGATCCGAAACAGATCTTTTTGGTGGGAGGTCATTGTAGTAACGGACATAGGTGCCAGTTGTTGTTCAACACCGGCCGGCGGGGTGGGATCGCCCATCTCTGCCTGTACTGCATCGTCCGAAACAATGCCGGTTCCGATGGCGAGTATGTGTTCCTCTTCCTGGCAGCAATGAAGACTTAGGATTGCACGAACGCTGATCTTGCGCGAGTTGATGAGACTGGCTCGGCAGTCCTCCAAATCATAATGACAGTGAACTTCCAGATCTGGGTTGGCGTTCTCTAAATTGATGCTTTCCTCAAAAGGAATCTGTCCCTGCATAGTATGTATTTGGCGAAAATCCACGTCGCTTAAATAAAGGAGGGAGAAGCTTAATTGACCACGAATGATGGCGCGATCTGTTTCAGCTGAGGTTTCTTGTACATGGATCTCCCCCTGGATTTTAATGATGTGTTCAATATCGGGCTTGCTGTCAGGTACATTAATGTCATCCTCGAGCGTCAACTGCATATCGCTGTGACAATTTTTCAGACTGGTGCGGATTTGCCTGGTCATGAGTTTCATAGGTGCTTTCTCCCTTTCCTGCATTGAAATCAATTTGCGTCCGCAGAACACTATTTTGCGGCAAGTGTCTTATGCGGAAACTATTACTATTCTCATTGTATGCATCCGGAGTGTAAAATAGACAATATATTTGGGGTCTTGTGAAAAGATTATGATTGCGATACACTGTAGGCATGAGTATACAGAAAAGAGGATGACTATGAAATCTACAATTACATTTACAAATAATATCACGGTAGAAAATTATAATGCACTGCGTGCGGCAGTTGACTGGATACAAGTCACAGAAAAACGTGCATCTATTGCATTGCAGCACTCTTTTTATTTGTGTGTTGCGATGGATGGAGAACGTCCTGTAGGAATGGCGCGTATTGTCAGTGATGGTGGATATACATATTTTATTACGGATGTCATTGTGCATCCGGACTATCAAGGGTATCATATTGGGACAGAACTGATCAGCAGAGTGTTGGATTACATTCAGAAAGATGTGATGGACGGTGAAACGGTTATGGTCAGCCTGATGGCAGCATATAAAAGGGACAGCTTTTACCACCGTTTCGGGTTTCATAGCCGTCCCTTTGGAAATCACGGATCAGGAATGTCTATGTGGGTTTCACGCGACATTTCCGGTAAGATCATTACTGCGTAATGCCTGCTTATGACAAGTCCGTTACTGCCTAATGTTTGCGCATAGTAACGGCATGCTCCACTACTGCCTAATGTTTGCGCATAGTAACGGCATGCTCCACTACTGTCTAAGGTTTGCGCATAGTAACAGCATGCTCCGCTACTGCCGGACGCTTTATTATACAAATTGATTCCTGGCAGGATCATATTGATAATCAATTTCGGCAAGTGTTTTGCACAAGGTTTCCTGCTCAATACTCAGGGACTTGCACATTTCCTCCAAAGAGGGATAGAAGTCCCTAAGCTGGGTGTTGACGTAACTGAGTAATATCATTGGATCGTTTGGTAGTGCCATAGTTTCGTTATCCTCATTTCTGTTTTCTGTTCAGACGGCGGTTATGCTTACGCGCCTCATTGATCAATCCCACGATTTTTTCAATGGAATTATTCAACTGACTTTTGTCCATGGCGTGAATATATTGTTCTCGGTTCGTGTACACGTCATTTACCGTCTTCAGCAATAATTCGTTGGTCACATCTTTTTCCTGTATTACAACGCTGTAACCGGACTTTTCAAAAGAAGCAGCATTAAGGATCTGATCGCCGCGGCTGGCTTCAGCAGACAGCGGGATTAAAATGTTCGGTTTGCGCAGTGCCAAAATTTCACAGATTGCATTTGCACCGGCACGAGAGATTAAAATATCGGCAGCGGCCATAAGGTCTCTTAATTCCGGTCCGATATATTCATATTGAGCATATCCTTTTGTGTCGTTTAGCGAATCGTCTAATTTGCCCTTACCGCACAAATGGATCACATGAAACTTTTGCAACAGTTCCGGCAATATGCCTCGGACAGCATCGTTGACTGCTACGGCACCAAGACTTCCGCCCATGATCAGAAGAACCGGTTTTGTATCATCAAAACCGCAGAATGCAAGGCCTTTTTCACGACTGCCCTTAAACAACTCCTGGCGGATCGGGGAGCCGGTTAGTACAGCCTTTTCTGCCGGGATATGCTTCATCGTCTCTGGAAAGTTAGTGCATACGCGGTGCGCACACGGAATGCAGATCTTATTGGCAAGACCCGGTGTCATATCGGATTCATGGATCACGCAGGGAATGTGACGAAACTTTGCTGCCAATACGACAGGTACAGACACAAATCCACCTTTGGAAAACACAACATCCGGCTTGATTCTGCCCAATAATCGAATTGCCTGACCGAGACCTTTTACTACCTTAAAAGGATCACTTAAGTTTTTGACATCAATATAACGTCTAAGTTTACCACTGGAAATCCCGTAATAAGGGATCCCCTGCTCTTTGATCAATGTGCGTTCAATTCCCTCATAGGAACCAATATAATGTACATCGTACCCTTGTTTTTTAAGCTCAGGGAGTAATGCAATATTCGGGGTGACGTGGCCGGCTGTGCCGCCACCGGTAAGTACGATTTTTTTTACTTTGCTCATAAATATCCTCCTTGCTCTGCGGTAAAAATGCGATAGTACGGCTTATGAATATGTGATAACAGCCGCTTCATATATGTGCAGACACTATTACCAATAGTATACCAGTATCAAGAAAACTCGCAACAGGTGCGCAGGTGAATTTTATTCATCCGTAAAGTGAAAGAAAAGAAACTTTCTCGCTTTACTTTTTCGATACACCCTATATAATAGTATTGTTGAGAAAAAATGAACAATTACATGAAAAATATTCACGAGACGGAGGACACCATGAAGAATGGAATAGAAATCAGATGGCATGGCAGAGGTGGACAGGGTGCTAAGACTGCAGCGCTTTTGCTGGCAGATGTTGCGTTTAAGACAGGACAGAATGTGCAGGGATTCCCGGAGTATGGTCCGGAACGTATGGGGGCGCCGATCACAGCGTACAACCGTATCAGTCAGGATGTGATCCGCGTTCATTCAAATATTTACCATCCGGATTATGTGGTCGTTGTGGATGAGACGCTGTTAGAGTCTGTTGACGTCACAGCAGGTCTTAAGAAAGAGGGTGCGATCATTGTAAACACACCAAAGTCTAAAGAGGAGATCATGGAGCATCTCAAAGGCTATGAAGGTGATGTGTACACTGTGGATGGTCGTAAAATTTCGGTGGATGCGTTGGGCAAGAATTTTCCGAATTCACCGATGTTAGCTGCTATTGTTGCAGTAAGCAAGGTGATGCCTCGTGACAAATTTATTACAGAGATGCGGGCATCTTATGAACATAAATTTGCAAAGAAGCCGGAAGTGATCGATGGTAACATGAAAGCACTGGAAATGGCGTTTGATGCGGTAGAAGCATTGATGTAGGCGACAGCACTGCGAATGTAGAAAGAAAGCATCAGCAACACAGCCTGCAGCATCAATAAAATGAATAGAGTTTAAGATAGGAGAACAAGAGATGAGAACCGATATTACCAAAATCAATGAAAAGACACCTCATCAGGATCTGACAGAGGGATTGATGGTATTTGCCGGTGGTACGTCCAAACTGTTTAACACAGGAGAATGGCGTACGAACACGCCGGTATATGTAGCTGACAAATGCAAACAGTGCCTGCTGTGCACACCGACTTGTCCGGATGGATGTATTCCGGTTGTCGATGGCAAGCGTCTGGCATTTGATATGGATCATTGCAAAGGATGTGGTATTTGCGCAAATGTATGTCCATTTGGAGCAATTGAGATGAAGGAGGGAAATGTATAATGGCGATCAAAGAACGTATGTCAGGTAACGAGGCGGTTTCCTATGCGATCCGTCAAGTCAACCCGGATGTTATGCCGGCTTTCCCAATCACGCCATCCACGGAGATTCCGCAGATGGTATCTACTTATATTGCGAATGGGGAAATGGATACAGAGTTTATTCCGGTAGAGAGTGAGCATTCCTCCATGAGTGCAGCCATTGGTTCTGAGGCAGCAGGAGCAAGAAGCCTGACGGCAACATCTTCCGCCGGATTGGCGTTGATGTGGGAGGAACTTTTATTAGCAGCTTCAAATCGTCTGCCGCTAGCACTTAATTTGGTCAACCGTACCTTATCCGGCCCGATCAACATCAACTGTGATCACTCCGATGGAATGGGCGCAAGAGATACCGGCTGGGTCCAAATATATGCAGAAAATAATCAGGAAGCGTATGACAATTTTATTCAGGCGTATCCAATTGCGGAAGACACCAGAGTACATTTGCCGATCATGATCTGTCAGGATGGTTTCATCACCAGTCATGCGGTGGAAAATATTATGTTGTTAGAGGACGAGCTGGTAAAAGACTTTGTTGGCGAGTATGAGCCGGAAGAGTTTTTGCTCAACCCGGGCAAGCCGATCGCAGTTGGACCATATTCAGTCAGCAACTATGCAATGGAAGCTAAGAAAAATCAAGAAATTGCGATGGAAAATTCCAAAGAAGTCATTTTGGAAGTTGCCAAAAAATTTGCGGCAATGTCTGGCAGAGAATATGGATTATTTGAGGAGTACCGCACAGAAGATGCTGATTATATCATATTGATCATGGGTTCAGCAGCAGGAACGGCAAAAGAGGCAGTGGATGAACTGCGTGAGCAAGGGAAAAAAGTTGGTGTGTTAAAGCTTCGTGTTTTCCGTCCGTTCCCGGCAGAGGAAATCGCAAAGGCACTCAAAGGCTGCAAGGCAGTGGCTATTTTGGATCGTTGTGAAAGCTATAACGGTAACAATGGACCGCTCGGTCAGGAAGTAATGGCTGGATTATTCCGCGAGAAGGTAATGATCGAGGCAGTAAATTATATTTACGGACTGGCAGGAAGAGATTTTACCATATCTGATGCAAAAGCTGTATTTGAGGAAATTACGGATCTGGTAGAAAATGGCAAGGAAGTTCCGCAGCATCAGTACATCCGTTTACGTTAACAGTATGAAAAATAGAATGGAGAACGACAATGAGTGATTATACATTAAAAACGATGATGAACAAGCCGGAGCGTTTGGCACCGGGACACCGTATGTGTGCGGGTTGTGGAGCGACGATTGCTGTTCGTGCCGTACTTCGCGCTCTGCATGAGGGAGATCAGGCAGTGATCGGTAACGCAACAGGATGTTTGGAGGTATCTTCTTTCATGTATCCGTATACGGCATGGGAAGACAGCTATATTCATAACGCATTTGAAAATGCCGGAGCTACGTTGAGTGGTGTTGAGACAGCATATAAAGCATTGAAAAAACGCGGTAAACTGCCGGAAGATGTTAATTATAAATTCATCACTTTTGGCGGCGATGGTGGAACTTATGATATTGGTTTCCAATCGTTATCCGGTGCAATGGAGCGTGGGCATGATATGGTATATGTCTGCTATGACAACGGAGCGTATATGAATACCGGTATTCAGCGTTCTTCGGCGACACCGATGTATGCAGATACAACGACAACGCCGGTTGGCAAGCAGTCAAATGGTAAAATGCAGAATCGTAAAGATCTGGCAAGTATTATTGCAGATCATGATGTCCCATATGTGGCACAGACAACCTTTACCACGAATTTTCAGGATATTCACCGCAAAGCAGAAAAGGCAATTTACACAGAAGGTGCTTCTTTTCTCAATGTAATGACGCCGTGTCCAAGGGGATGGCGTTATGATGCGGCAGAAGTGATGAAGATATGCAAATTGGCAGTAGAAACATGCTACTGGCCGTTGTTTGAGGTGGATCATGGTAAGTGGATCTTATCTTATGAGCCTAAGAAAAAATTACCGATCGAGGATTTTCTTCGTGAGCAGGGACGTTTCAAGCATTTGTTCAAAAAAGGCAATGAGCATTTGATCGAGCAGTTTCAGGAAGAAGTTGACAGACGTTGGGAAGATTTGCAGTTTAAGTGTTCCAGATAGTTGCGCGTGGATCTGAGATAGAACTCACAGGAAATGACAGCCAAGCTGGAACGTAGAAATGGAAACGGCTATGACTTTATTAATGTATCAGGTATTAAAAACAGTGACGGAACAGGGGAGCTTTCGTAAAGCAGCAGAATTGCTGGGACTGACGCCATCCGCGATCAGTCACGCAGTTGCTTCGCTGGAAGGAGAACTTGGATTTCCGGTGCTTAACCGCAGCAAATCCGGCGTCACATTGACAGATTATGGGGAGCGGCTGCTCCCTTATGTTAACGCAGTGTTAAATAGCAACGAGAGTTTACAACAGAAAGTGGCGCAGTTTAACGGCTTAGAACAGGGAACCGTTAAGCTGGGCTGCTTTTCCAGTACTTGTACTAATTGGATCCCGGATATTTTGCATTCGTTTCATAAACTTTATCCGGGAATTGTGATAGAAGTACTTCAAGGAACGTATGACGATGTGGTATACTGGATCAAGAACGGTGTGGTGGACATGGGATTTTTGTCGGCATCAAGTGCAGGTGACCTCTCCATTGTCCCATTGTACAAAGATCCGCTGCTGTGCGTTATGCCCCAAAATATGGAGCGGCACGGCGATGGTGAATACATTGGGATTGACGAGATGAAGACGTATCCGTTTGTAGCGCAGCGGGAGTCTACAGATGCAGATATACAGAACTTTTTGAAAGGAAGTGCTCTGGATGTACATGCCAAGTATCATGTTGTAGATGATCTTGCCATGGTATCTATGGTTGCGCATGGATTCGGAATATGTATTATGCCGGAAATGGTCATGAAAGACATTCCATATGAGGTGAAATGCTATCCGATTAAGCCTGAAGCATACAGAATCGTTGGACTCGCCACACAGAACTCGGAGTTTATGGCTCCGGCAGTCAGCACAATGTATCAATATATTATTGAACATTACAAACAGAAAGACGAGGTAGATGTATGAAACAGTGGGAGAAATTAACGGCGTGGCTGGGGGGATTTGCGCTGGTTTAGTCGGTGGAAGCGCCTTCGTGCAGGTGAGCGCAGCAGAGGAAAACAGCGATTTTGCGTATGCTGTCAATGAAGATGGAACGGCAACGATCACCGAAGTGAAAACCAATGCGGCAGATGTGATCGTTCCGGCGGTGATCGATGGACATACCGTAACGGCGATCGGAAGTCATACGAGCGAATGGTCAACAACGCCGGCGGGCGCGTTTGAGAGCAAATGGCAGGCTGTGAATGTCTATTTGCCGGATACGATAACAAGTTTTGCAGACAGAGCCTTTGCTTCTTGTGCGGTAGAACATATATATCGATATGATCCTGCACAAATATCAGCAGAAGATATTGTCAGCAGCGGTTCGGCATTGGGTGTGCCAATGCAGCTTAAGACAATGGGAAGTCATTGCTTTGATAATAGCCGGTTGAAAGAAGTTCAGATCGATGCACAGGTGGACAGTATTGGAGATGGTGCCTATGCTACGATCGCAGCGCTTAGCAGTGTGACACTCGGCAAGACCGGACGTATTGGAACGATCGGTAAAAATTGTTTTCAAAATTCCGGAGCACAGACGCTCAACTTTTATTTCTATGGAAGGGTAGATGCGATTGGTGCGAATGCGTTCGAGGGTTCGGGAGGTATTCAGGACTTTTATATGGAAGATGTCGGGATCGTGGGAACAGAAGCATTTAAGAATTGTCACATCAACACAATGACACTCAAGGGTTCGTTATCAGCGATCGGTGATCGCGCCTTTATCGGATGTGGCAATTTGGACAAAGTGACAATACAGTCTTCTACACCATATACCATTGGAAAATATGCCTTTACTTGTGCATCGATTAAAGAGGTGACATTTTCAGATGGTCTTAGTTCGGTAGCGGAAGGAACTTTTTCCGGCTGCGGCAAACTGTCTAAAGTGTATTTGCCAACGACATTAAAAGAAATTGAGAAAAATGCCTTCGAGAATGTATCGACGATCACAACGATCACGATCAATGATACTGCCAAAGTTGATGATGAAGCCTTTAAGGGAGCGGGTGGCACAACTTGGGGTGCCCTGGACCGTTTAAACAATCAGTCTGTCAAAAAGATCGTGGCAAAGGCATTGCATCGAAATCTGAAGACGCCGCTGCCAAAGGTTGCCAAGGCATCGCTTAAGAAAGCCAAGGCTGCGAAAAATAAAAAGAAGGCAAATCTTAAATGGACAAAGAGCAAGAACGCAAATGGATATATCGTGTACTGCAAGGTTGTTAAGAAAGGCAAAAAAGCCGGTAAGATTGCGTGGAAAAAGGTAAAGACGGTCAAAAAGCCGAAGACAACCAAGTGCACGGTAAAGATAAGTGCCAAACAGCGTAAAGTATTAAAAAAGAAGGGAAAGATCTATTACAGCGTGCGTGCTTACAAAAAGGTAACCGTAAATGGCAAGAAAAAGACCATTTACAGCGTATATTCTCAGAAAAAACTGAAATAGTTCATTGTCCCAGCTCAAATGGAGCCGACAATGGCATATATTTGTAAAAAAGCAGAAATAGCCTTGACAAAGAAAAAATCGCACAGTATTATTAAGGTTAGATTACAAAGACGATGACGAAGACAGTAGCCTTAGGGGAAATGTTTCAGAGAGTCCGGGGGAGTGTGAGACGGACACGGAGTATCCTATGATCGCGAACATCACTTCCGAGTTGCGGCTGGAACGGATCACAGATCTCAGTACAAACCGTCGGTGCCCACCGTTACATGGGTCATGCATAGATTATTGTGCAGCAGAATAGGTGGTTATACGAAATTACAGCTTTCGTCCTGTTTGGGGACGGAAGCTTTTCTTTTTGAGGAAAGGAGAACACAATGTATCAAAAAGTATCAACAGACTTAAATTTCGTTGACAGAGAGAAAAATGTTGGCGAATTTTGGCGCAACCAAAAGATTTTCGAAAAATCCATGAAAGCACGTGAAGGAAATCCAACCTACACGTTTTATGATGGACCGCCTACCGCAAATGGTAAGCCGCATATCGGTCACGTTCTGACTCGTGTTATCAAGGATATGATCCCTCGTTATAAGACGATGAAGGGTTACATGGTACCGCGTAAAGCGGGATGGGATACTCACGGACTTCCGGTTGAGCTGGAAGTAGAGAAACTGCTTGGCTTAGATGGCAAAGAGCAGATCGAAGAGTATGGTATGGAGCCATTCATTAAGAAATGTAAAGAATCTGTTTGGAAATACAAAGGTATGTGGGAGGACTTCTCCGGCACGGTTGGATTCTGGGCTGATATGGACAACCCATACGTTACGTATGACGATAACTTTATTGAGTCTGAGTGGTGGGCACTCAAAGAGATCTGGAATAAGAAGCTATTATATAAGGGCTTTAAGATTGTTCCTTACTGTCCAAGATGTGGTACACCACTGTCTGCACAGGAAGTGGCACAGGGTTATAAGTTAGTGAAAGAACGCTCCGCTATCGTGCGTTTCAAAGTGACTGGCGAGGACGCTTATTTCCTGGCTTGGACGACAACACCTTGGACGCTGCCATCTAACGTTGCGCTTTGCGTAAACCCAGAGGATACTTATATTAAAGTAAAGGCAGCAGACGGTTATACGTACTATCTTGCAGAAGCATTAGCAGACAACGTATTAGGAAGCCTGGCAGATAAAGACAGTGATACACCTGCTTATGAGGTGCTTGAGACTTATAAGGGAAGCGATCTGGAGCGCAAGGAGTATGAGCCATTGTATGCCTGTGCCAAAGAGTGCGCAGACAAACAGCACAAGAAAGGCTTCTTCGTGACTTGCGATACTTATGTAACCATGTCCGATGGTACCGGTATCGTGCATATCGCTCCTGCCTTTGGTGAGGACGATGCCAATGTTGGAAGGAACTACGATCTTCCATTTGTACAGTTTGTTACAGAGAAAGGTGAGATGAGCGCAGAGACGCCGTTTGCCGGACTTTTTGTAAAGAAAGCAGATCCGGAAGTGTTGAAAGATCTGGATGCGAAAGGACAGCTTTTTGCAGCACCGAAGTTTGAACATGATTATCCACACTGCTGGAGATGTGACACACCACTTATTTACTATGCACGTGAGTCTTGGTTCATCAAGATGACAGAAGTGCGTGATGATCTCGTGCGCAACAATAATACCGTAAATTGGATTCCGGAGTCGATCGGAACCGGACGTTTCGGTAACTGGCTGGAGAATATTCAGGACTGGGGTATTTCACGTAACCGTTATTGGGGAACACCATTAAATATTTGGGAATGTGAAGGCTGCGGCAAGCAGGAGTCCATCGGAAGCCGTGCAGAGCTCGCTGAGCGCAGTGGTAATCCGGAAGATGCCAAAGTAGAGCTTCACCGCCCATATATTGATGCCGTTACATTTACCTGCCCGGACTGTGGTAAGACAATGAAGCGCGTACCGGAAGTGATCGACTGCTGGTTTGATAGTGGAGCAATGCCGTTTGCACAGCACCATTATCCATTTGAGAATAAGGATCTTTTCGAAAAACAGTTCCCGGCTCAGTTTATTTCTGAGGCAGTAGACCAGACCCGTGGATGGTTCTATTCTTTGATGGCAGAGTCTACACTGCTCTTTAACAAGGCGCCTTATGAGAACGTTATCGTCCTTGGACATGTACAGGATGAAAACGGTCAGAAGATGAGTAAGTCTAAGGGAAATGCAGTGGATCCGTTCGATGCACTTGAAAAATACGGCGCAGATGCGATTCGTTGGTATTTCTATATCAATAGTGCACCGTGGCTGCCGAACCGTTTCCATGGCAAAGCAGTGCAGGAAGGACAGCGTAAATTCATGGGTACTCTTTGGAATACCTACGCATTCTTCGTATTATATGCTAATATTGACAACTTTGATGCGACAAAATATACATTGGATTACGATAATCTTGCCGTTATGGATAAGTGGCTGTTGTCACGTTTGAACAGTACGGTTCAAGCTGTGGATGATAATTTAGCAGCTTACAAGATTCCGGAAACTGCCAGAGCATTGCAGGAATTTGTGGATGAGATGAGTAACTGGTATGTAAGACGTTGCCGTGACCGTTTCTGGGCAAAGGGCATGGAGCAGGATAAGATCAATGCATACATGACATTGTATACAGCGCTTGTAACCATTGCCAAAGCTGCAGCACCAATGATCCCATTTATGACAGAGGATATTTACCGTAATCTTGTATGCTCATTGGATGCAAGTGCACCGGAAAGTGTACATTTGTGCGACTTCCCTGAGGTGCAGAAAGAGCATATCGACAAGAAGCTTGAGGCAGATATGGAAGTTGTACTCGAGGCAGTTGTACTTGGCCGTGCATGTCGTAACACTGCAAATATCAAGAACCGTCAGCCGATCGGTAAGATGTTTGTCAAAGCAGATGCGGCGTTGTCACAGTTCTACCTTGACATTATCAAGGACGAGCTTAACGTCAAGGAAGCAGAGCTTACCGAAGATGTCAGTGCACTCACGACCTACAGCTTTAAGCCACAGCTTAAGACGCTGGGACGTCGTTTTGGCAAAAACATCAATGCGGTTCGTGAAATCCTTGCAGGATTGGACGGACAGGCTGCTATGGCAGAATTGAAAGAGAAAGGCACTCTGACGATCCAGGTAGAGGGCGTTGACGAAGCACTCGCTGAAGAAGATCTGTTGATCGAGGCTGCACAGATGGAAGGCTATGTATCTGACAGTGATCACGGAGTAACTGTTGTACTGGATACGAACCTGACTCCGGAACTGTTAGAGGAAGGTTTTGTGCGCGAGGTTATCAGTAAAGTACAGACCATGCGTAAAGACGCCGGATTCGAGGTGATGGATCACATTCAGTTGTACGTTAAGGACAATGACAAGGTGAAAGACATCGTGCAGAAGAACGAGGAAAGCCTTTGCTCAGATGTTCTGGCGGATGGCGTAACCTATGATGAAGTTTCCGGATTTACCAAGGAATGGAGCATCAATGGTGAGAAAGTTACGCTCGGTGTAGAGAAGAAATAATGTGTTACATTCTTGAATAATAGTAGAATAATACTTGCATTATTTTTCGTTTTATGTAAACATAAAGAAGGGCAAACAGTGATGACAATGTTATATGTATATGACATTGACAGAAGCGTTTGCCCTTTTGTAGTATAGACAATAAAGTATATGAGACAAGATAGGTGACGTAACAGAAGAACAGCCGCAGGTTGATCAATAAAGAGTATGGAAGGGTGATGTATATGATTAAGGTTTTTTTAGTGGAGGATGAGGTGGTAATTCGCGATGCAATCAAAAATAGTATTAATTGGGAACAGGAGGGCTATGAATTTGTTGGGGAGGCAAGCGATGGGGAACTTGCATTGCCAATGATCTTGAAAGAAAAGCCGGACATACTTATCACAGATATTCGTATGCCGTTTATGGATGGGCTGGAGTTAAGTCGTCTTGTCAAAAAAGAGCTGCCGGACACAAATATTATTATTCTTAGTGGATATGATGAGTTTGAATATGCAAAAGAGGCGATCAAGATAGGGGTTGAAGAGTATTTGCTGAAACCAATCTCTTCCAATGTATTGTTGGAACATTTAGGGGAGGTGGCTTCCAAAATTCATGAAAAACAGAAGGAATATGAGCAACGAGAACGACGTATTCGTGAAATGCGCGAAAAATATCTTTCAT
>ENA-ORRA01001191-ORRA01001191.1-human-gut-metagenome-genome-assembly--contig:-NODE-1191-length-18543-cov-5.990697_pt1 | contig 18543 bp, 12 predicted proteins | sample MGYA00242169_ERZ509122 | MGnify/ENA primary metagenome ERZ509122 (study PRJEB26280, sample SAMEA2338650) | human gut metagenome | biome: human gut; feature: human-associated habitat; material: faeces...
AGCATAGATGCTGAAACGGTAGCGCTTGCACGATCAATTAAATAAGCACTAGATAAAAGAGTCATCCATCTGGATGGCTCTTTTATTGATCCTGATATCTGCGCGGATTTCGACAAACAGCTCTTATGGTAAATTTAAAGAAATTAAAAATTTTTATATCGCATGGTTTTCTTTTTCTGCTTGACAAATACCATTTGATTGTTCCTATACTTTTTTTGAAAATTCTGGTATTTCTTTTCTCCTATTTTTATTGCCATTCGTATAAAAAGAAGTTATAGTGGTATCAGAACAAAGAAAACAGGTGTTTCCCAAAGGAAACCAGAGTATAAAGTGGAGGAAATGTATATGAAAAACAAATGGTTAAAAAACAGCAACAGACAGCACCTGAGATATTCCATGCGTCAGGCATCCGGAATTGCACTTGCCCTTGTAATGGGAATTTCCGTAGCGGCTGCAGGACAGACCCAGAGTGTAAAGGCGGCCGTTGATACACAGACTGCAGATACCGGTGTGGTAGCAACAACAGATACAGCAAATCAGACTACAGAAACAACTACTATCGGGAAGAACCAGATCAGCATCAAGGATTTTGCCAGCCAGGTGCAGAAAGTAACAGGGAAAGACGTATTAAAGAATGCCGGCATTAAAAATACTGCTGCCGCTACTACAAACGAGATAGCAGCATATCTTCTGAATGAAGCTGATTCCGCAGTTAATGGAGGGGAGAACTCCTATAACTACGATCTGTATGGCTATGTGAAATACTTTAACCGTATCAGTGATATCAAGAAGGCTGATGACAAATATAAGGAATCCCTGTACAAATGCTTCACTAAGGGCATTATGGTAGGAAAGGGTGACGGAACATATTCCAGCACCCGGAAATTTCTGCCAAAGACAAAGATCACCAAGGACGAAGCAAAGAAGATGATAAATCGCCTGAAAAACAAAGGAAAGAGATTCAAACTTTCCTACGATGGACAGGTGTTAAGAATCATTAATTTGCCAAAGAACTATAAGGATTACCCGTATATCCTTGCAAGTTTTCCAAATTCTTATTATGAGAAGAAAATGTGGTATACAAAGCAGCGGACAAAAAATGATAAAACCCCGGCACAGACAGCAAAGATTTTAAGTGATGAAGATAAAGATATGATCTGTGCAAAGATCAAAAAGAACGTAGAGTTGAGACTTAACGTGGATTATAGAAAAACATTTACATCCAAATGGAAAAGTGATCTGATGAACACTTACATTGACACAAATAAACAGAAGTCGGTAAATGCATATATAAAGGCGGCAAAGGCAAGAAAAGTCGTGGTTAGCAGCGGTGAAGTCATTGTTGATCCTTCTTCTCTATGGTTACGTGAATATGGTACCACATGTTATGCAAGAGTATATGTTAAATTTAGAGTAAAAAGCGGAAAGATTCCATCTGCAAAAAGCAAGTATCAAAATGAGGTCATTTATGGAAGTTATACAGGCATGAAAAATCTGACATCTAAAAAAACAGTTACATTTGCAGATGAAATAGAATGTGATTTATCTTATACAAATGGAAATTTAACATCTTATGGAGTTGATTGGGGTGGAGATAGCATCGCAAATGTAAATAATTAAATATAAAAAAATAATAGAAGGGAATAGAAAATTTTTAGTTTTCTTTTCCCTTCTATTTTTAGGGTTGACTTTTCATATATGTTTGTGCATACAATACTTCCATTAAAAATGGAGGTAAATTATGAGAAAAAGAAAAATTAGAAAATTAGTTATCTTCTTATTATGTTCGATTATGATCACTATATTCGAGCCATTTGGAGATACAAGTACATATGCTGGTGTCAATAGATCTATTTCAAGTGATAGCAGCAAAATTGCAACAGTTGCACCGAACGGAGATTTGACATTTACATTATATGCACAAGCTGCATCATCTGGAACACGATGGAAAACAGTGGGATTGTATGTTACAAGCGATCCTACAGGCAGAAACGGAAAAGAAAGCACAAAAGCAAAAGACTGTGTATTTTTCGATAAGCTTCCAAAGGGGTGTTCAAAAAAAGATGAAACAGATCGAACGGGGACTGTCAAAACTACATTTGTTATTTCCAAAGACGTCTTTAACCGCATGTGTGACAAAGCCGGTGTAAATTTGAAAACACTGCAGAAGAATGGTGGCAAGGTATATATCCAGGGTGTGCTGCAGGGATACTCGATCCGCAAAGGCGGATCAAAGCGCAACGTTACCGAACGCTGCTATACTTACAAGCAGATGGCGAACACACGTAACACCAGGAAAGTAAACGGATCTACATGGTATGGCATCGGCTGGCCGGCCAGCTGTAACGAAGGCTGGCGGGCACGGTATGATATTGCGGTTGAGTACAAGAAGGTCGAAGCACCGGTTACCATCAATTATTACCAAAGTTATGAGGGCAAATGGAAACTGGTTTTATCTGTCACAAACTCAGATGATGGAAAAATTGAAAAGAATCCTGCCACAAGAAACCTGAACAAAGCCAATACCGGTTACCAGTGGAGCAGCACCAGTGGTTCCGGCTCTATCGCCAGTGGTGACCGTGGACTTGGACTGGAAAAGAAATACTACATCAGCCTTTCGGAGATAAAAACATCCTCAAAGAGCCTTCCGGCACGTCTTTCAGGTGTCGGCGCCGGAGAAGGAAAAACATCAAATTATTATTTGTATAAGACATCTGTGTCAAAGCAGAAAAGCGCGAAAAACGGTTCCATCCGGAACAAAGTTGCAAAAACCAATGCCCCGGTCTTTAAAAGCTGCAATTTTGCAGACAAGGATGGAAACCTGACTGCCAGCTATACCAAGTGGCTTAAAACAGCACGTCAGACTTTTGAAGTCTACAATGGCGGTACTGTTATCAACGTGCTTTATAAGAAAAACAGCCTGAAACCGAAACCAGACTCTCATGAGGATGAGGATGTAATCTCGGTAGAGAAGCTCACACCAGCCAGCACAAGTGCTGTAATCCAGTCAGACAAACGAGACAATGAACAGTTTGACAGCACGCAGGGAATTCCGACATCCGAGACGCAGTATGTCAACGTGTTTACGGATTCTTACCTGTATAAATACCGTTTTGTCCGGAAACACGGAAAGAAGCAGTTTAACCATTATATTAGCTGCAGCCACACCGATAAACATGGGAAAAAATTACACGATCATGATACCGAACTGGTATGGCGCGAATATTCCTACTGGAAAGTTGATTATTTGGTGATATACCGAATAGAATCTGCCACCGTGATGAATTATTCCCTCCCGGATGAGCATGTCACCATAAAACCGGATGCATCCTATAATGTCGGAAATGTGTCATTTATGTCCTGTGGAAGAATAGGCATATCCCCGTCAGACGGATGGACGGTCGGGCAGTATATTGTCATGAATGATTACCTTGAATTTGATGGGAAGATCATCATGAATGCTGATCCGGTGGAAAAGAAAACCCCGACTCCGGGCAGAATCCCGGAATCTACGCAGATTGACAGAGATGTGCTTTATCTGTCAGACCAGCTGATTGAACCGGAAAAATCAAATGGTACCTTCAATTCGAGTGGTGATGTACAGTTTTATCCATCGTTTGTTTATAATACGAATATTCCGGATGTAGACATTGAAATAAACCCGGTCAATGACGTTGTGATCCATACCCCTACGGTATGTTACCCGACGATTACGGATGCGAAGGAATATACCCAGCTGGTGTCACCGGGTAACTGTTACCATCTGGTACTGGACCGGTATTTTACTGTCAACCTGCCTACCAGCGGTTACCACAGTTCGCTGAAGGGATACGGGGAACGCGATTACGCAAAATACATTAAATCGCGGGAAGTCAAATTCCCGTTTGAGGTATATATGTGCGATGGGGATGATTACACCTATTATGACGCGGATACGTGGATCACACTGCACCAGGATTCCACAAAGTTCTATCTCCCTATCTGGGTCAATGAAACTGCTGCCGTTGGTATTGATTTCCGGGCACGTGCAATTAACTGTGATGCCAACGATGGACTGGAAATGGAAGAAGTGTGTGCCAATGCAGACAATTCCAACTATGTTGCGGTTGATACCAAAAATGCCGAAGTATCCGGACGTTTATACAATCTGAATATGTACGACTATTCGGATTACCCGTTCTGGCTTGACGTTTTCCGGAAACCGAAATCACTGGAACTTAAAAGGTTTGCATACCATGTGGGATTCAACAACCAGAATGGGGAAAAAGTAAGAAGTGCATTTACCCTGCCGACCGTGGATGGAAGCCACCCTTATATGAGAAATCTTGGTGTGCTAAAACCGGGCTATACATCCCGGATGAGCCTCATAACCATCGGAAATATCTACCACGGCACGGATTATGTCAAGATTTACCCGACATTTTATTATGTTTCGAATAAGGGAAATGTGAATGGATCTGATATTACAAAGCTGGAAGAGGTTGACCTTTACTACAATGGCACGATCAATGGCAAATACCGCAATGTTGTAAAAGTCGGCAGTGATCTGGATAAACAGAATGTGAAAAAGATGATGCTTGGAAACCCATATACCGGGGTAACAGATGAAGAATTCAACCAGAAGGCGAAAATCGCAGGACTCAAACCAAAAGATATCCGGTCCACAACTTATGATGTCTACACGTATGGGGAGATTACCATTCCATCCCGTATGTCCACATATATCGGAATGGACTGTACGCCGGACGGGGTAATTCCGGATGGGGTTGATCCTGACAGGGTCACAAAGTCAAAACAGAAATGGTACTTCGAATACTCACTGCCATCTGATGTGCATGCGGTCAAAAAAGGATTTGACGTAACGAAATACGCGCACGAAAACGGAGGAATTGACTATAAAGAAGATTTTTGGAAAAAAGATGGATACATTGTAGTCAATTTCGAGATTGTGACCTTTGAAGCCGGGTTTGAAAGTGTCCAGGGCGATGGAGATACCGGCATGGGCTGGATGGAGGGAGCTGAAATTTTTGACAAGGAAAGCGAAACGCCAATCCCGCATCTTACCTATACAAACCGGCAGAACGTTGATTATGGCTACTGCAGCATGTATAAGATGGAAGATCAGCCGCTGCGGAAGATAGACTGGCATAAGGCACAGTATGCTTTCCGGTATGGAGATGTACTGATGTATTCGCTTGATGGATCAGCCAAAAAGGATTACCGGTCTTACGGTACACATTAACCAGTTATATATATAATTGCTTAACAGGGACTCTTACTTATGGAGCCCCTGTTATTTGCGAAATGACGACTTACTTAACAACTGTCGGCCGTTAAAGGATTATATGACGCTGATCAATGAAATCCGTAAAAATTGTAAAACCATGGAGTTTGAGAGTGCTGTCGATGCAGTGGTAACTTATTGTATTGAGCATGATGTTTTAAAGACATTTTTGCTTAAACACAGAGCGGAGGTGAAAGACGTGTGTATCACTGAGTATAATGAAAAATCATTTGTTGACGGGATACGTGCGGAGGGTCGTGCAGAAGGTCAGAACGAAAAAGGACTGGCGGTATACCGTAATCTTCGGAAGAGAGGTTTTTCAAAAGAAGACGCTCTGGTAATCGCAGATATTTCGCCGGATCTGGTAGTTGACGAAGACTAGCTGATCTGTAGTAAACCGTTTTAAAAATGGTAAGACAGCAGAGCAGATCATTGTAAGCGGCATAGATGCAGAAAGGGTGGCGCTTGGTTAACAGATTTCTAAAACCATACAGAGGGCGATAAGGGGCGATATGAGAAATCATATCGTCCTTTTTTGCCATATTTCAGGATAGGGAAAATGGAATTATATTAGACAATCTGGTGAAATTAGGTTATTATAAATAATAAGGGAGTTACCCTAAAACAGGAGTGTTATAGAAATTATTATTAAATGGAGGTTTAACGTCTTCATGGATAAACTTTATATGATCTTATTATGCCTGATGATAGTACCAATTCTTATTTGTATCAAATATTCCAGAAAAATAAAAAGTGATGTGGCATCTTCCATTGTGAAATGCCTCATTTTTGCAATTGTTACGATCCTTAGCAATGGTTTGTCTGCTTTTTCAGGAAATGAAACATTTTCTTATATAATGGAAGCACTTTATCGGTTTTCCTTTGATCTGATGCTGATATATGTATTGCAGTATTCCCAGCAGTATACACGTGTTTTTCACGAGGTTTCACCGTTTAAAAAGGGGTGTTTCATAATTGCATATCTGGATGGAATTTTACTGTTTTTAAATATAATTTTTCATAACGTATTTACGATAGAAACCGTGCGATTCCCGAATTTTGATATGTATCATGTAGCCGACAAATCCATTATTTTTTACTTTCACTATGTGTTTGCATATGGTCTGGTAGTTTGTATTATTGCATCGTTTATAATCAAAATTATACAGATACCGGATTTTTACCGTAAGAAATATTTGCCGATACTTGTGTTAATATGTGTGATCACGGTATCAAAATTTATATGTGGAATTTCAGAATTTCCGATTGATGTGTCGCTTCCTTTTTTTGTATGCGCAGCAATACTGATCTGTTACCTGACGCTGTACCGTTCTTCGCGTGAACTTGTAGATAAAACACTGTCCATCGTTGTAAATGAAATGAATAACGCTGTGATATGTTTTGATATAAATAACGAATGTGTGTATGCCAATGAGCGTGCATTGAAAATATTTAACAGTTCACTGGATTCCCTTTCCGGGATCTCGGAGGATGTACAGGGCTGGATAAAAGAACATGACACCAACAATTCGGCCTCCCTTGAATGGAGTGGTCAAACCATTATTGACAACAAAACGTATTATTTCGATATCGAATACAGAAAACTGTTTGATAAAAAGAATGAATATATAGGTTTTTTCCTGAATCTGATTGATAATACGGAGAAACATATTGCGTTTGAGAAAGAAAAATACCTTGCAACACATGATACGCTTACCGGATTGTATAATAAGAATTATTTTGCCCATAAAACATCGGAAATTTTAAATGAGAATCCGGATAAAGAGTGGCTGCTGATCTGTTCCAATATCAAAGATTTTAAACTGGTCAATGATCTCTTTGGTCTTGAAAAAGGAAACGAAGTCCTTAAAATGGAGGCAGATCTTCTTAAAGCACAATGTGGGGAAGGGAGTGTCTATGGACGCACCGGTGGTGACAAATTTGCAATATGCATCCCAAAAGAAGAATTTAAAGAGCAGGATTTTATGGATGCGATACAGACCATGGGGCATGCATTTAACAATGACCTGTATCATCTTCATATTTATGTCGGTGTTTATGAAATCACAGACCGGAATGAAGATGTATCTATTATGTGTGATAAAGCCAATCTTGCAATAAAGACACTGGGGGAAAACTATGATAAATCAATTGCATACTATAGCGACACGATATTTCATGATACCGTTGCTGAAAAGCAGCTGGTGGGGGATTTTGATAAAGCACTTGCCGAAAAACAGTTCTGCATGTATTTACAGCCACAGGTGACATCGGAAGGAAAATTACTGGGGGCAGAGGCTCTTGTCCGATGGCAGCATCCAAAACGCGGTCTGATTTTTCCGGGGGATTTTATTGAAGTTTTTGAAAAAACAGGTCTGATTTACCGGCTTGACCGGTTTGTGTGGGAACTTGCCGTACAAAAACTTGCACAATGGCAGAAAGCCGGGCGGGACGATCTGTATATATCCGTAAATATTTCGACCAAGGACTTTTACTATATGGATGTATATGAAACAATTACCAGTCTTGTTGAAACCTATAAAATCATTCCTTCCACACTGAAACTGGAAATTACGGAAACCGCAATTATGACCGGAACCGCAGGGGAACTTGAAATGATTGAACGGTTCAGGAAATCCGGCTTTCAGGTGGAAATAGATGATTTCGGAAGCGGCTATTCTTCATTTAATACGCTAAAGGATATGGATGTGGATGTGCTGAAAATAGATATGGGATTTTTAAGGACAACCCGGCCGGAACGCATAGAGAGAAGTATGTCCATTATAAATACGATCATTTCACTCACCAAAACACTTGGTCTTTCCGTTATCACGGAGGGCGTTGAAACAAAGGAACAAATTGATAAGCTTACCCGGATGGGATGCGGAATTTATCAGGGGTATTATTTTTCAAAGCCGATTCCGGTAGGTCAGTTTGAAGATACCTATCTGTAAATTTATCCGGAATAAAGGTATTGCCAACATATTCAGTCAAATGGGACTTGTGGAGGCATGGGGAAGCGGAGCTATCTGGAGGTGTCCGGGGATTACCGGTAATAGTTGTCATTGCCTCAAAAGTTTATTTCAATCCTGATTTATAATATGCAGCTTGTGGCAAAAGAGCACGGCTGCCTGGGTTCTTCCGGTGGGAATACAACCGGAAGGTTTGAGAATCCGTTTGTTACAATACCGTCTGCATACCAGACACTTGATTCTTTTATGAGAGTGAATGGGCTGGTTCACACCGAAAGTGGAGTGATTCCATGCTATGAGACGAATGGGGAAAGCATGGACATCTATATTGCGTGTGAGTAAAACGGTATGGGGTATCGGGACTCGGCAATATAATTGTTTTTTTAAGCGTAATCCGTTATACTAGATGCATAGTATAGCGGATTATTTTTTGGAGGTACTTATGGGAAGATTTTTGAATCCAGATAATGGGGCTTTTTCAGAGGCAGTCAATTCAGAAATTTATATTGATAAAACCCGTTTGCTGGAATACACCAACCGGGTGATAAATACCACATCAAAATTTATCTGTAACAGCCGTCCGAGACGTTTTGGAAAGTCCATGACTGCAGACATGCTTTCCGCTTATTACAGCAGGGGCTGTGATTCCAAAGAGCTCTTTAAAAATTATGAGATAAGTACAGTTTCATCATATGAAAAGAATCTTAATAAGTATGATGTGATTCATTTTGATGTACAGTGGTGCATGATGGATGCCAAAGATACAGATCATGTTGTAGATTATATCAATGAGGGAATTTTACAGGAACTGAGGGAAGCATACGGACAGATCATTCCGGATGCGGTCAGGACTGCTTATGGGGCAATGTCCTATATCAAAGTGGCTACGGGCAATAAATTTGTTGTCATCATTGATGAGTGGGATGTTTTGATTCGAGATGAGGCACAGAATCATACATTGCAGGAGGCATATATTGATTTTCTCAGAGGAATGTTTAAAGGCACAGAACCTTCCAGATACATTGCGTTAGCATATTTGACGGGAATTTTACCGATTAAGAAATTAAAAACGCAGTCAGCGCTCAACAATTTTGAAGAGTTTACCATGCTCGATGCAGGACGGATGGCTCCTTACGTCGGGTTTACAGAAGAAGAAGTCCACGGACTGTGTGAACAATACGGATGCAGTTATGAACAGGTGAAATCCTGGTATGATGGCTATTTATTAGAGGATTATCAGGTATATAATCCGAAGGCCGTTGTCAGTGTTATGTTAAATGGAAAGTATAAAAGTTATTGGTCAAATACCGGAAGCTATGAGGCAATTGTGCCACTGATCAACATGGATTTTGATGGCTTGAAATCTGCAATTATCGAGATGTTGTCGGGCGCATCCGTAGAAGTGGATGTGACATCCTTTCAGAATGATACGGTAAGTTTTGCAAATCGGGATGATGTGCTTACGTACCTGATTCATTTGGGATATCTGGCTTATGATCAGGACAGCCGGCATGTTTTTATTCCGAATGAAGAAATCCGGCACGAGTTAAATCATGCAGTGAAACGTACCAGGTGGAATGAGATGGTGACATTTCAAAAAGAATCGTCAGCGTTATTAGATGCAACGCTGGAAAAAGATGGAATGGAGGTTGCAAAGGGGATTGAGAAAATTCATACCGGGTATTCTTCAACGATTATGTACCATGATGAAAATTCGCTCAGCAGTGTACTTACGATCGCATACTTAAGTTCCATGCAGTATTATTTTAAACCCATCCGGGAATTGCCGACCGGCCGTGGTTTTGCGGATTTTGTTTATATTCCAAAACCGGAATATAAAGCTGATTATCCGGCACTGGTTGTGGAACTGAAATGGAATAAAACTGCGGATACCGCCTTACAACAGATAAAAGACAGAAAGTATCCGCAATCGTTAGAGCCATATACAGGAAATATTCTGCTCGTAGGAATCAATTATGATAAGAAGACGAAAGAACATTCCTGTGTGATTGAAAATGATAAAAAGCAATAAGCGTTAAGCTCCGTCTTTTTGCAGGATTGAAACAAATCCCGCAACAAAACTAAACAGAACAGGAAGAAACCAATGGAAGAAAAAATCATGCATCTTCTGATCACGGAAGACGATATGGCACTCGCACAGGGACTGCAGCGCGCATTACAGGAGAAAAACCGGCAGGTGCTATGCTGTAAAAATATACAGGAGACCAGACAGCATCTGCATCAGAACCAGACAGATCTGCTGATTCTCGATGTAAATCTGCCGGATGGAAGCGGTTTTGATCTGCTGCAGGAGATCCGCAGAACCTCGGATCTTCCGGTGATCTTACTTACGGCAAACGATCTGGAAATGGATATTGTAAGCGGACTGGAGCAGGGAGCAAATGATTACATCACAAAGCCGTTCAGTCTGGCGGTACTCCGGGCGCGGGTAAACACCCAGCTTCGGAACCGGACGGTGCAGATGCAGAAAGAAAGCGCAAAAAACACACAGATCTGGGAGGGCAGTATCTGGAAGTTTGATTTTACAAATATGCGTTTTACCGTAAGCGGACAGGAAGTGGAGTTAAGTAAAACCGAGCAGAAACTTCTGGCGCTTCTTGTGCAGCATGTGGGGATGACCGTGCCGCGGGAAACTTTGATGGATCGCATCTGGACCGATGGCGCGGTGTACGTGGATGAAAACGCGCTTTCGGTTGCCATCAAGCGGCTGCGGGATAAATTACAGGCAAAGGAGCAGATCCGGACCGTGTATGGGATCGGATATGTATGGGAAGTATGATCGGATATTTTGTAATTATATTGCTTGCGGCAGGGAGTGTGCTTGCAGCAGCACTTTTCCTCAGACACCGGCAGAAACAGGTGATGGATGGACTTTCCGATATGCTTGAGGCGGCGATAAACGGCACCTTTTCCGAGACCACATTTGATGAGTCGCGGCAGTCATCGCTGGAAAACCGTCTGGCGCAGTATCTGGCGGCATCGGAACTTTCGGTGCGAAGCATAGATGCGGAGCGGGAAAGAATCAAAGAACTGATCGCAGATATTTCCCATCAGACGCGGACGCCGCTTTCAAATATTTTATTGTATACGGAACTGCTGGAGGAAGAACCGCTGGGGGAAGCAGCACAGGATTCCGTAAAAAAGCTGCGGCAGCAGAGTGAAAAATTACAGTTTTTAATGGATGCGCTTGTCAAACTTTCAAGGCTTGAGACAGGCGTTTTTGTGTTACATCCAAACCGACAGCCGCTGACAGAACTGGTCGTAGACGGTATGGAAAGTTACCGGGAAAAAGCAGCCGCCAAAGGACTTGCGATTGCGTTTTCCGGGACGAAAAAAGCAGAGGAAGACGCACCGGTTTATGCGTACTTTGATAAGAAATGGTCCATGGAAGCACTGGGAAATATTCTCGATAATGCGATCAAATATACGAACACAGGAGGGATTACCATAAAACTCTGTTCCTATGAACTGTTTGCCTGTGTGGAAGTGACGGATACAGGAATCGGCATCGGTGAGGAGGAGCATGCGGCGGTATTTGGGCGTTTTTACAGGGGAAACGCGGTTGCCGAAAAGAGCGGTGTGGGGATCGGACTGTATCTGGCACGATCTATCATGCAACAGCAGGGCGGATATATCCGGCTTTCGTCCGTGCCTGGGGCAGGCTCAACGTTTGGGCTGTATTTTCCAACGGCAATTGTGTCAAAACTGTAAGAATCTTTTGTCTCCGGGACAGATTCTCGAAAGAATTCTGTGCGACAATCTTAAAAGAAGGCAGGAAATGCCAAATCAGGAGCAAAAGGAGATTACAGGATGGTCATTTTGGAAACCAGAGATTTGAAAAAACAGTATGGCACGGGGGAGACCGCCGTGCACGCGCTGGCGGGGGTAAACCTGTCGGTGGAAAACGGAGAATTTGTCGCGGTGGTAGGAACCTCCGGATCGGGAAAATCGACGCTTTTACATATGCTTGGAGGACTCGACCGGGCAACATCCGGCAAAGTCTATGTGGACGGCAAAGACATCTTTGCATTAAAGGATGAAGAACTGACGATTTTCCGCAGAAGAAAAATCGGATTTGTCTTTCAGTCCTTTAATTTAGTTCCGGTGCTGTCTGTCTATGAAAACATTGTGCTGCCGCTGCAGCTTGACGGAAAAACCGTGGACAATGCATTTATCGGGGAGATCGCAGAGGCACTCGGATTGAAAGAAAAATTAAACGTGCTGCCAAACCAGCTTTCGGGAGGACAGCAGCAGCGCGTGGCGATCGCCGGGCACTTGCAGCCAAACCGGCGATTCTATTAGCAGATGAACCGACCGGAAATCTCGACAGCTGTACCTCACAGGATGTGATGGGGCTGCTCAAAACGACCAGCACCAAATTTGCGCAGACCATTGTGATGATCACACACAACGAGGAGATCGCACAGCTCGCAGACCGGATCATTCGTATCGAGGATGGACGGATTGTGACCGGGAAAGCAGGTGAGGCATTATGATGCAGGTAAAAAACCGTGCCTGTGTGCGTACCGTTGCCGTGCGCAGTCTGCGGGCTTCGAGAATGAGAAACCGGATCGCTGTGATTGCAATTATGCTGACCACGATGCTGTTTACCGCGCTGTTTACGATTGCAATTTCCATCAATGATTCGTTCCAGCAGTCCAACTTTCTTATGGTCGGAGGCGATGCGCACGGGTCTTTTAAGAAACTGACGGAAGAACAGATGGAAACCTTAAAAAAAGATCCGCTCATTCGGGAGACAGGTGCGCGGTTGTTTTTAGGAATGGGAACCGGGGATGCGTTTCGCAAGACACAGGTGGAAGTCAGCTATATGGATGCGCATGAAGTAAAACATTATTTTTGCACACCAACGCACGGACACCGTCCCAAAGAGGGAAGCAATGAGGCGATGACAGATACCCGGGTGTTAAAACTGTTAGGAGTACAGCCAAAAATCGGCACCAAATTTACCGTGACGTATCAGATCGGAGGAGGTCAGTCAGAACCGAAAACGGTGACGCAGGAGTTTGTTCTCTCCGGCTGGTGGGATTACAACGGAGTTTCCCAGGCAAGCCATGTGATCGTGCCGGAAAGTTATGTGAAAAAGACATTGCAGCATGTGGATATCGGGGAGGATGAAGAGAGTGGAAAATGGTCACTTGACGTTATGTTTGGGAATGCACTTCATATCGAAAAAGATATGCGGCAGGTGATCAGAGACTGTGGATTTCAGTCAGAAGATGCTTCCAGACCGGGCTATATTGCATTTGGTGTAAACTGGGGCTATACCGGTGCGCAGTCGAGCAGCAATCTGAATGCGGAAAGCATTGCAGCCATTGTGGCATTGCTTGTGCTTATTGTATTTACCGGCTATCTGGTTATTTACAATGTGTTTCAGATTTCCGTTGCCAACGATATTCGTTTCTACGGACTGTTAAAAACGATCGGCATGACCGGGCGGCAGCTCAAGCGGATCATCCGGCTGCAGGCAGTCCTTTTATCAGGCATTGGAATTCCGGCTGGACTTCTTCTGGGATTTGGAATCGGCGTGGGACTGGCACCGGCTGTCATGGCACAGACGAGTTACACGACAGCGGTTATAAAATTGCATGCGTGGGTATTTGTGGGAGCAGCACTTTTTTCACTGGTCACCGTATTTTTATCCTGCAATAAGCCGGGGCGGATCGCTGCAAAGGTATCCCCGGTCGAAGCGGTGCGCTATACGGAGGCAGACTGTGGCCGAAAAAAAGCAAAAGCGGCAAAAAAGCCGGCATCTTTGGGGCGTATGGCATGGGCAAATGTGGGACGGAACCGGAAGAAAACGGTTCTTGTTGTCATTTCCCTCTCCCTTGCGGTTGTTCTTTTAAATCTGACCGTTATGTTTGCAAACGGATTTGATATGGATCTGTATTTGAAACACTTCTGTGTGAGCGATTTTATGTTTGCCAATGCGGATTATTTTAACGTGCAGAAACGATTTCATTCTTCCGATGAAGCGGTGGAAGATTCTGCAATGCAGACCGTGCTCGCGCAAAATGGTGTTAAAGAGAGTGGATGTGTCTACGGACAGACAACCCGGGTTTTGGAAAAAATAAAGAAAAAAGATATGCTGGCGTATTTTACATCCATGGGACATACCATGACAAAAGAGCAGGAAAAGGGTTATTTCAATTGGAAGGAACAGGCAGATGATGGCAGTTATTATGACGATATTCAGTTGTATGGAATGGATGCATTCCCGCTTCAGAAAGTAAAGGTGCTCAAAGGCGATGTCACAGCTCTGGATCAGGAGAATGCCATTGCAGCAGTCTATATGCAGGATGATTATGACAAAAAAGTTGATCACAGTAACTGGGCCGGGGTGGGCGATCAGGTGACACTCAGGTATGTAAACAGTTGGAAATATTTTAATGCAGAGACTGGAAAAGAGATCCCGGAGGAAGAGATTGACAGCTACGAAGGTGCATGTGACGTGGAAGCAGATGATTATACACAAAAAACCTATACGGTGGTGGCGGAGATTCTGGTGCCTTCCGTGATGAGCTGCCGGTATTATGGATCACCGCAGTTTGTGCTTGGAAGCGATACGTTTATCAAAGATACCGGGACAAAAGATGTCATGCATATGATGTTTGATATGAAAAACAATCAGAGTGCAAGAGCAATGGAAAGGTTTTTGAAAAATTATACGGAACAGGTCGAGCCGCTGTACAGCTATGAATCGAAATTTTCCTACGAAAAAGAGTTTGATTCGTTCCGTGGGATGTTTCTGCTGCTTGGAGGTGTTCTCTCCGGTGTGATTGCCGTGGTCGGAACATTAAATTTCCTGAATGCCATCCTCACGGGGATGATTGCAAGACGCAGGGAGTTTGCTGTGCTGCAGTCGGTTGGCATGACCAGACGCCAGTTGAAGCGGATGCTTGTGTATGAGGGACTGTTGTATACGTTTGCGGCGATTGTCATTTCGCTTATTCTTGTTGTGGCATCTGAGCCGTTTATGGGAAAGATGATTGAAAAAATGTTCTGGTTTTTCCGGTTTCAGTATACCATCGGTCCGGTCGTGCTTGCGGCACTGATCTTTACCGTGATCGGCGCGGGGGTTCCGCTTGTGGTCTATTGTGTGGTTGGAAAGCAGACGATTGTGGAGCGGCTGAGGGAGACGGAGTAAAAAAGAATAACAAAACATTTCCGAATAAAGCCTGAATCCATGTGGCATAAGAAGCAATTCATCCGGTTACTTTGCTTTTCAGGACAGATGTGATATCTGCCGAAAGCGTTGCTGAATGTTCCACAAACAGAGCAATAAAAATAAATATTTCTTTAATTTTGAAACCATACTATTTACATAAATGAAACCGTAAGGTAATCTTAAAAAATATGTAAAATATGCGGATCATAAGAAAGAGGTTTATGGATGAGGAAGAAACGGATCACAGTTATAATTGGCAGGATGTTTTGTGGCGGAGCGTTTAATCTATGGAACAGGCAGAATAAAACCAAAACGGCAATGAAATTATCAGCTGTTGTTATGCTCCTGTGCCTGATGCTGGGGGCATGTGCACAGAAACAGAAGATACCGGCTGCAACTTATATGGGAGGAAACTATACCATTACAGAAATTTGCAAAGAACTGGATACCGCGGGAGCTTCCCATGTAGATACATTCCGGGAATGGGTAACTGATTTTGCGGATTCGGCCGGGAAGAATGCAAAGCTTGAGGATGTCTGGTCTGATCCGGAAAACATGAAAGCAGATATCGGCAAATGTATGGATGGCTGGGAACAGAATCATGATTACTCCGACACGGACTGCAGAATGACAGCCTTTCTCTTACTGGATGGTCTGCTTCACGCAGAATCAACGGAAGACAATTATGAAGGTACTTATCTAATGTTTGATACAGAAGCAATAGATAATGTGGAAAGGTATGAAACCATAAAAGAGAACCGGGATATGTTTACCACACTCTATGGAGAAAAGAGTGTTGCGGATAAAAAACATCCGGAAACAGCATTTTCGGATAGTTGGAAACATTATGGATTTCAAATAGACAGTGACAGGATATCGCTCCTTAGTATCGTGATATATGACCCGTATTCGGATGTTACTTTCGTGGGTCATACAGGTATCCTGATAAAGGACAGGGACGATTACTTATTTGTAGAAAAGATTGCATTTGAACAACCATATCAGGCAACAAAGGTGAAGACGGTGGATGAATTGCTCAATATTCTGTCATTGAGACCGGAATATTTCGGAGAAGAGGGAGAAGCCGGACCGTTTGTTTATAATAATGGGGAATATATTGGAACATTAAAGGCGAAGGCATATTAGAAAAAACAATTGACATACCGGAAATATTTCTTTATAATCGTTCTAAAAAGAACGATAAGGAGGAAAGAGAAGATGTACTTCTGGGATAAGCATAAAACAATTACAAGTTATTATGAATTGCTTTCCGGAGAGGTATGTGACCGGTATGGATTGACACAGATGGAATACGATATACTAATGTTCCTTCATAATAATCCGCACCACAATACCGCAGCAGAAATAGTAAAGGTTAGAAAATCAACGAAATCCCATGTTTCAACTTCGTTGAAAAAATTGGAAAATAAAGGACTGGTTGAAAGAATACAAAGTAAGGATAATAAAAAGCATATAGAGATTATTCTGCTGGATCGGGCGGAACGTATAGTGGCGGCAGGAATTAACGCACAGAAACAGTTTGCAGGAAATGTTTTAAGCGGATTGACAGAAGAAGAAAAGCACATGTGTATCCAGATATTTGACCGGATCTGCAATAATGCGGAAGAACATTTAAGGGAATACAAGGAGAAAACGAATGAAAACGAATCTCTGGATATGAAGAGTACCGGAAATCATTTGTTTTACAGTCAATTGATGGAAAAGGAGCAGGATTAAAAGGATGGAAGAGAACAATTACAAACCACAGATTCCGGATGTGATGGAAGCAATCTTTGATGCTGCGTATCTGATTTTCGATTTAGTTGCCGCAATTTTATTTTTTACATTTTCAAAAGGAAATATCTTATTTGTACTTTATGGAATATTAACATTGACACTTTGCGGAGGGGATGCTTTTCATCTGGTGCCAAGAATTATAAGGGCAGTTCGTGGAAGCGATGAGAAGATAAAGAGGCAGCTGGGAATTGGATTGCAGGTATCGTCTGTTACAATGACGGTGTTTTATATTATTTTAATGTATGTCTGGAAATTTACATTTCCGGAAATGATAATACCGACAATAGTGGAAGCGGTCGTGTGGATATCAGCGGTTGTCAGAATTGTGATATGCATGTTTCCACAGAACAATTGGTGTACAGATGAAGGAAATATGAAATTATCAATTGCCAGAAATGCTGTCTTTGCGTTGACGGGGATCGGAGTGATTATTCTGTATATCATCTCCGGGAATGCGAATGGGTATGGTATGACAAGAATGGTTGCAGCGATCATTCTTTCTTTTGGCTGTTATCTGCCGGTTACTTTATTCAGTAAAACGAAACCAAAGGTGGGATTATTAATGATTCCAAAAACCTGTGCATATATGTGGATGATTGCAATGGGACTACAACTGTTATTTTAAAAACAAAAATATTATAGAGGCAGGGCATTATAATGAAAATGGAAAAATTTGTAAAGCTTATGACGGGACATTTTGATAACAGAGAACAATTTACAGAAATGAAATCTGCAGGAAAATTATTTCCGTATGCCAGACATGTGAATACAGTTTGTAATGATAAGATAAATAATATTCCGGAAAATTTTACCGGAATATTTATGGTAGAAGAAAGTTATTATGAGACGGATGGAAAATGCCATGCATCACCGCATTTATTTCTTATTACGGATTGTGACGGTGGAATTATGCTTTCTTCCTACGAAATTCCGGCAGGAGAAGACAAAAATACGTTTTCTTATGCTTCCATGAAGAACGTAGAATATAGTGACCTGAAAAGATCTGAGAAGTTTACCCCGGCATTGTATCAGGAAAAGGATGGTGTCTGGGAAGGGGGAAGTGTGAGTCAGTTTACCCCTGTGATGACATTCCGGTTATGGGAGAGATTCTCGGAGACATGTCTGGAGGTGTCCGAAAGTATGGAAGTGAATGGAAAGAAAACTTTCGGATATGATGTGCCGGTTATTTATAAAAGGGAACGAGGTGCCTGACACCAGTTCCGTGGGAAGCATAGATGCTGAAACGGTAGCGCTTGCACGATCAATTAAATAAGCACTAGATA
>ENA-ORRA01001193-ORRA01001193.1-human-gut-metagenome-genome-assembly--contig:-NODE-1193-length-18523-cov-3.591780_pt1 | contig 18523 bp, 16 predicted proteins | sample MGYA00242169_ERZ509122 | MGnify/ENA primary metagenome ERZ509122 (study PRJEB26280, sample SAMEA2338650) | human gut metagenome | biome: human gut; feature: human-associated habitat; material: faeces...
AAGTTATCCCAAAGTACTTTTTGCTCAAAACGTTTTACAATAGATTGACGTGTCGTTTTACAATAATTTTGATAAAGTTTTTTGTCCTCCACCATCGTTTTTATTTTTGCATATAGAACATTCGTATCCTTTGGTTTAACTAATAAACCATTTTCCTTAACATTTACCACATTATTGCACCCTATAATGTCTGAACTAATAACAGGTAATCCCATACCTCCAGCTTCCATTAAAACTAGGCCAAAACCTTCTCTATAAGAAGGAAGTAGTAAACATTGTGAAATAGCTAAAAAAGGCTTTACATCCGATTGTCTACCACAATAAACAACACCTTCTTTATTCCCTTTGATAATTTCAGTAGTATATCGATTGACCGGATTAAGCTTATCCTCAAAAACACCCAAAATCATTAAACGAACTTTGGGATTTTCTTTCCTATAACGGATAAATGCTTCGATCATTTCATTGACTCCTTTATCTTTTACAATGCGCCCCATATAGATAAATAAGAATTCATCTTCTTTAATCCCATACTGAGATCTTAATTGGCATTTTTCTTCAACACTATAAACAGAAGGATCAAATAAATTAATATTTATACCATTACAACTACCAAAGCCTATTACTTGACTTTTGGAAAAAGAACAAATTCTGTCATCTGCTAATGTATTTCTTACCCCGTCACTAACACATAGCACATGCGTCGCACAAGAACAAGTCATTCGTTCCATAAAAACAAGAATTTTCCTCTTAATCCCAACACATCCTTGATAACGTAACCCATGACACATATAAATACGAGTCTTTACCCCCGTTAATAAAGCGGCTACCATAGTGAGTAAAGCTCCTTTTGGTGTATTTCCATGTACTGCATCCGGTTTTACTTTCCTAAAATACCCAATAAAACGACAAAGGCTCATAATATCGTCAAACAAGGAAATATCACGTTTCATAGGAATTTCATGAACATCTATTCCTTCTTGCATACCTTTATCACTTAATTCTGTCGAATCATTTTCGTTGGAAGCAATAAATGTCAAATCAAAATATTTTGACAAATAATTGAGTTGACCTCTAAAAAACCCCATTGATTGAGCAACAGTAGTTACCCATACCAACTTTTTCATAAGTTTATATGTTTAAAATAATCTTTATTCGATTTACTATTATAGTAACTATAATCGTTACTAACAACCAATTCAATAATGAAATATGTCCCCAATTAGCAACCATTAAATCTAACACTTTCATGTGAACCAAATATATCACATAAATAGCTGATATCCAATTTATTGATAAGCACAATGGGGGGGTATTTATTTAACATAAATAAAACCACAACAATAATTATCATTACCACAGAATTTACAAACACATGAGCTGAGATATTATTCCGAGTAAATAAATAGACCACAAAGGCCATATAATATAATCAACAAAAGTGACATTGGAATTAAAAAAATATTCTTACCCTTACATTTAGATGTATATACTCCTATTCCAAAAAGAGGGATTGACATAATAGAAAAATCACCAAATACATAATTACTAATAAACATAGTAATACCTAATCCTCCTATTAAAATGACATGTGACAAAACAGATCTATTCTTACATGATAAATATGAAAATAAATAAAAAACTCCATACATAAAAAATAAAATCTTGACAAACCAAAGTACAGGATCTTTACCATCCCAAAATATTTCATATACAATTTGCAATATAGAAATGTTGCCTATTGATTTTTTTATACATAAATAATAGATAGGTATCCATATTACAGATACCATTAATACAGGTAAATAAACTTTAGAAAATCGACGTTTTATAAATTCAGAAATTGATAAATGTCTCCTCTGCTCACTTTCCACCAAGCCATATCCAGAAAGGTAAAAGAATATGGCTACACCAATATAGCCCCCCTGACACATAAATCTGAGAAGTGGGTCATCTGACCAATGATTATTAATTACTATAACAGTTGAATAATGGGAAAGTGCCACTAATATAGCTGCTATTAATTTGAACCAATCACACCATTCTCTATTTAAAACTTTTGTTTGCAATTTTATCATATCATGTTTATCTTTTCAGAATTATTCGAGGTTTTTGCAATACACAAATTGAATAAGCAGGCATATCCTCTATCACTACAGCATTAGCTCCTACATTGCAATGATCCCCAATTTGTACATTAGGCAAGATTTTTGCTCCTGCACCTAATTCAACTTTATCCCCTATTACAACATTACCTCCTGCTATTGTTACTTGATGATAAATGATACATCCTTCCCCTATTTTAGCATCACTTCCAACAATGATCCCATAAGGGCCATGAGGTAAATGGGGAGGGGTAGCAAACTGACTACCATAATGATACGATGTACCCAACGAGCAGTGATATTGTGTATCTTTATGTTTTATCCACCACAAATAATAAATTTTCAATAAACTATTGGTCTTATTATTAGGATCTATTACTATTGCCCTTCTTCTCCAATATTTCCCATGATCATATCCACTAACAAAATTTTTGATCATTCGTGAAAAAGAAGGTAAATTCTTTCCACCATCCGAAGTATCGGTCAACTTTCTTAATATTCGTCTTATATTCATTACTCTCTAGTCTTTATGACTTGTTCAAAAACCCTTTTTAATTGTCCTTGAATAACCCCTTTGTCGTGGTATTTTTTCCCACAATTATATGCTTTTTCCGCATACCTTTGTATAAGTGCGGGATTATCACAAATTTCTTGTAAAAGAGGCAATATATCCTCATAACTCGATAAGCAAAAAGCAGCATCTTTTTCTTTCAAATACTGATACCCCGTATGTTTATCCCAACATACTGCAAGTATCGCACAAGATGAAGCCATCAAATCTATAATTTTAGTAGAAAAAGAGACACGGGTCAGTAAACGGTTTTTCTTATCCATTGATTCTACATGCAAAGCGATATCGGCCTCATAATAGATTCTCGTGAGTTCAGTAGGTGTTACCCTTCCCTTCACATAAATATAATTATCTTGGGAAAGAACTACTTTCTGTTCGTTTGTCAACTGTTCTGTAGTATAAACATCGAGCACCACCCTAATCTCTTTTTTATTAATCTCTTTAAGAGCTTTTCCTATTTCCGCAAGCGATTTCCAACGATTACAATATAATCGACCTGCATAGACCATCCGGATAGGTTTACCTACTTCTTTTGGTGTAAAAGTGTCAGCAAATACACCACATTTATAAAGCGTTCCTGAACTAATTCCATACTCATCTTCATACTCTTTCACTTGATCTGCTGAAAACATTAAATAATGAGAATATAAAGATATATGTCTTTTAAATAAAGAATGAATAAAATACTTTCTTATCCAATACAAAGGAGAATAACTAATTCCATTTAAGGAAGCCTCATCATCCGCTGTGAATGCCACAAAAGAAGCCATTGTCATACTTCGTACTAATTTCTCTAGTCTCATCAATTTAGGAGAGATATATCTGGGACAAAATACTACATCCGGATTAAATTCCTCCACAAACGCTTTCAAACCATCTTTATTATATCGGCCTGTACACCAAATGAAGTCACGAAGTAACATTACAGGTGTATGAAAGCATAACGAAAGCTTCTTCATAAATCCATAGACACCCTTTCGCTGTGCATTCATTCTCAAACCATCCATTTGAGCTGGATTTGTATCCTTTAAAATAACACCGCCTGCCTTACTTCCACCTAGTAGAGAACTGACCATCTGACCATCCGTAATTTGGAAATAGCGATTACAAATATTGTTTATAGGCTTCCCGGGACTACAATAGATTTGAGCAAATTCAGCATCAAACCCTGTAAACCAATTAGTCAAGACACCATTACCATATACGTAATCGTTCCACTCCTCATCCGTAATTAACAATACTCTCATTTTAATTCTCTTTACAAATTATGTGCTCTACCTATAGAAACAAAAAACGCACGAAATACAGATGGACAAACACGAAATACAAAAAACAAGAAACGGTGCAATAATGGTACTTTAGAACAATGAATAACATCTTTCACATTTTCTCTAAAATACTTTAACAAAACAGGCAAATCCTGTTTCTTTACATTTCCCCTAATATAGCTTAACATCAAAGGTAAACAAAACCGCCACTTAGAAAGATCTGTCAACAACTTATCTCCTTTGTTTTCAAAAAAGAATATACGTTCTTTATAAGCATCAATAAAATCTAACTTAAGCACTTTTCTCTGATTAGCCATTATACTGTTAGGGTTTTCATAATAATAGTAATATTGTGTATTCACGTACAAAATACGACTACTCCTATAATATAATTTCCATGTTGTAGCATCATCTTCATTTATCTTTCCTACAGGCATTATAATCCCTTTCCATAATTCACTACGATATATTTTCCCACACACAATAATCTTTTGAATATTACTATAAAAGATGGAATAGTTGTCAAAAACCTGAAAGGTAGAATCTTTTTTTATTGTAGGAAAAGCATCATCCTCTCCTCTTAAAAAAGAGAATTGAACAATATCTGCATTTTCATTCTCAGCCAATAACAAAACATCATAAAATGTATCAGGATGAAGAAAATCATCACTATCTAAAAAAGTCACATAATCACCAGACATGTGCTCTAAGCCTACATTTCGTGCAGAAGATAAACCTCCATTTTCCTTATGAATTACTTTAATACGTTCATCTCTTTTGGCATAATCGTCACAAATAGTAGGACAGTTATCTGGAGAACCATCATCAACTAATATCAACTCCCAATTAGAATAAGTCTGAGAAAACACACTATCAATACAGCGATGTATATATTTCTCTACTCTATAAACTGGTACTATAATTGTTATTTTTGAGTGCATATATTAAAACTGTAGTCGCTTTTAATTTATAGTCAAACAAAAATGAAATGAGAATGCAAATCCCTTTGGCAACAAATTTTTCTCAAACTAAATGAATCTCATTAATACCGAGGAATATAGTCATCCCAAATAAAGGTATATGAATCATTATATCCTCCAGATACAAAACTAAGCACCAACAAACTAAAGATAAGACTCAAATAGACAAGATTTCTTTTTCTAACAAAATACATATCAATTGCATAAGGAAGAAGCAAAACAATATAAAGATGAAAATACTGACTAATCCGTATCATCGATCCATTATTAGTGATTAAAGGAGCAAAAAAAGTAAAACAAGGTAATACTATATACAATTTACTAAAGAAAGTAGAGTTTGTCAATTTTACTTTTCGGAACGCATATAAACAAAAAAGAGAGATTATCCCAATCAATAAAGTAAAGGTCATTGCACCACCTTCTGCACTCTCTTTTCCATAAACCAAATACCTTTCATTACCTGATGTCTCAGCCATCAATGTAATAATTACACCTGAAAATCTAATCACCACAGGTATTAATATAAATGCTAAAATATGAAAGAATCGCAGAAATTTTCCCTTCAACAAACCTATAACAGGAATAAGCAAAAACAACAATGTGGTCATATGTATCACAGAACCTAAAAACACACAGATAGCGCATTTCTTAAAATCCTTGTTAACGTAATACATAAATGCCCAAACTGTAAATCCCAACGCTATTTCCTTCCGTACACCTGACATCGCAATCATGTTAAACAACACAACGTACAAAACAAAAATAAATATCAATTGCGAAAAGTCTTTCGTATATCTAATTAAAAGCTTACCAAAAGGAACAAAAAACAGGAGAGCGGAGATAAATAGCATAAACGAGAAATTTGGCCATACCATATAAATCAATTTGTTATATAGAAGAAAACCTATATCTTCCGTACCTGTCAATTCGATATATCGCTCCTTCATCGCTAGCCAAATATAATCCCAATTAACTGATACCATATTATTAAAAAAAATGTAATAATTAGTAGTATCAGAACCAACGGACAGGCCTCTTAAACAAGACTCCAAAGTCAACAATATCATCATAAAAATGATATACATCTTTCGATTCTTGAGCGTATTCCCTTTCAATGAGAAGAACCATCCACCTAAGAACACAGACAAAAGAAGAAAAATCTTCATACTCTTTATTTCCTTTCCATCTTATGCGCAGGATTTCCTACCCATGTTTCACCCGTAGGAATATTTTTTGTAACAACCGCTCCCATTCCTATAACCGCATTTGCCCCTACATGAATATAACCTCGAAGAGAACTATTGGGAGAGATCCAAACATTATCTTCAATCACATTACCACCAGAAAGATTTACACACCCAGTAATCTCCACATTTTGTCCTATAACATTATTATGAGCAATGTGACAAAGATTATTAATCTTTGTATATGAGCCGATTATAGTGTCAGAAAGTGCACCTCGATCAATACAGGTATTTGAACCGATCTCCACATCATCGCCAATAATAAGATCTCCGATTTGAGGAAAACGGAAACGATTTCCCATCGCATCTTTCTCAAATCCAAAACCTTCGCCACCCAACACAGCACCAGCCTTTATATGGCAATTCTTTCCCATGGTAACACAATCGTGAATACGAACATTACTATCTATAATACATCCATCACCGATAGTCGCTTTTCCAATAACACTATAGGGACCGATATAAACATTTTCACCAATAATAGCCTTTTCATCGACTATCGCTGTAGGATGAATACCAGCCTTTTGTTTCTCAACAAAGAAGTGATTGCCTATTTGAGCCAAACAGACCTTAGGATGTTTGACTACTATTAATATCTTACCTTTAATAGGAGTTACATCGTCATCGACAAGTAACACGCAAGCCTTACTCGTTTCTGCAACTAACTGCTTATTCTTGTTAGCCGGATTGATCCAATCAAGCGATCGTTCATTGATTCGAGATTGATCCGCAAGGTTATCGATAAATTTTCCAGAAATATCACCTACAACACAGAGCACAGCGTCTCCAAGAAATTGAAGAATAGCTGTCAATTCTATTTTTTTTATCTTCATTGTTCTAATGGATTATAGATTAGTTCTTGAGGTATCTGTTCCCCATAACGAAAATGCATAACAATAGCCCTAAAATTATTCATGACAACATCACTAATACGTTTACCATCATTTCTAAAGTCCACCAACTCTTTCGCATTCTTTCGAAGTTCTAAAACCTTCTTTGAATCATTTAAAAGTAATATCATTTTATCTGCCAATTGTCTCACATCCTCCATCTCTGCTATGAGTACACATTCTTTCTCCTTGTTGAGTGTCGGTGTACCAGCAGTCTTATATACCACCACTGGCATTTCATAATGCATCGCTTGAAACGTAGTAGATGCAATATAATCAAGTTTATAAGGGAGAACCGCGAAACGAGACTTCTGAAGATGTTGAAACATGTCACTCTGTTTCTCAAAGAAAGGAGTAATAACCACATTATTTCCTAAGTTGTTGTCCAAAATTATCTTGTCATAGATCGCTTTATTCTCAACGCTCGGAGTCCCAATCAAATTAAGTTTTGCTTGAGGATAGCTCTTGACCACAATTGCCATTGCTTGCAATACATCCGTGAATCCTTTGGCAGGAATCATACCATTAGCAAAATTGACAAAATCAAATTCCTTTTCCACTACAGGAGTCACTTCGTGAAAAGTAGTACCAAAATTCCAATAGAAATTGAAAGCGTTTTTATTAAACTTACGATACAACTGATAGTGCATTGTTGTAGTGACAGAAACATAATCCAATGCTTCAAAAATAAGCTTTTCCACATAGGCATTTTTAGCATCTACCATCCCAAACTTACCACGATTAGGATTATTATAGATGGTTTGTGCCTTCATGATGACCGGATACTCTTTCTCTAATCCCAAGACAGTTCCAGAATAATATGCATTTTCCGCCCCCATTAGAGCTACAATATCGGGATTCACCTGTTTCACTATTTTGCGAACAATAGGTCGCATCGGGTTTAACTTATGCCAAAGCGCCGGACTTTTTATTAATCGCTTAAGCAATGTAGCCATATCGCAACGCACAAAATAATACTGTACACCTTCTGCCTCGAAATGGACAACATTCTTTTTCAAACCACCATGAGCGGAGATGACCGTGAGTTCAACATCATCTCTCACCTTCATATTATTGATGAAATTAGTATCCCATGCGGCGATGTCACTATATCCCCCTTTCTTTACAGGCATATTTAAACACCGACGAACAAGATTATATAATTTCCGATCGTCCAATGGTAAATGTTCTCTTACCATGGGGTTAGAAAAATGGCATATAAGAACAACCTTTAGTTTACTATTCATAATCAATTATTCTTCATCATACGAATTAATTTATTTATAGCTCTTAAGAATATATTCTTGCGTAAGCCCAAGATATGTTTTTTATAATGTAAAATCTCATATCCTATATTTGCAACCACGAATAGTGGATGTACTAATGTCTTTGGCATTTCTTCCGCAATCATATCATTAGCCTTGTTATGTCCCTGTGAATGCGTACCAAATTCTCCAATATTTTGAATCAAATTCTTACACGGGACAATACCCAACCCTCCTGTTTTCATTCGAGTATATGACCATTGAGAATCCCAAGAATGAGTGACTTCCTGATCAATATGATCATAAATTCTCTGAAGAACCTTGTTACTCCTAATACCTTGTTCTTTTGTAAGTAGTACATTCAATGCACCTCCTCCAGCAATCCACTTCGGAAAATCCCTCATATACAAATCAAACTCATTCCAGACACGTTTCCATGTAGCCCAACCCCATGTATGAGCATAGTGTGTAAAGATGTAATCTTGATTGTCAAAATACTTAGAATCTGATTGATGAGAACGACCGCTTATAATGTTTACACGCTCATCGTTCTTATACTTCTCTAGCAACTCATCACAAAAGCTAAAGAAAGAGATTGATGGTACACAATCGTCTTCCAATACAATTAATCTATCCTCTTTTTCAAATGCCCAAGAGATAGCTTCTGCCGGTCCTTTTCCACAACCAAGATTTTCCTCTCTGAACAATGTAAACACCTCACAAGGCCAATCTACTTGATCGATTACACTCCGAACACGTATAACGGATTCCTCTTCCTTTTTCCCCATTCTAGCACCATCAACCGCAAAATAGAGTTTTTCAGGTTGAGCCTGCTTAATTCTATCAAAAACGACTTTAATAGTATCATATCTATTGAAACCTATTAATAACACAGGTGATTTTAATGCCATATTCTATCTAAGTTTATGAGTAATCGATTTAATCAAAGAAGAAATAAACTTTTTTTCTTCTTTATTCATAACCAAGGAGTATAAAGACAAAGACATTATAGTAACAAAAGTCAATCCTTTTATACCCACACTTAACCAACCTTCGATATCGATAAGATAATTCAGCGCTATATTTGTTACAACAAATAGTATATAAATAGGTAAAAATGCAATAAATGTTTTTTTAAAAAACTCACATATATCAATACATAATACTTTTTTATAAATAATATCTAAAACAAGAGTTCTTATCAAATAAGCAATAAAAATTGAAACACATAAGCCTTTTGCCCCCCAAATCTTTGACAACGGTATACCCAATGCAATATTAATTACAGCCATTAAAATAAAAGCATAAGAACGCTCCTTTAACTTATTCCTTGCATAAAGAGTTTGATCCCCTATTTCTTGTGGTAATTGAAGAATAGCTGGTAAAATAATTAGAATTGTACAGAGATAGGAATTAGAAAAATCTTCGCCAACCCATAATTGGATGAACTCAGATCCTACACAACAAAATCCTAATACAACAAATGATACAAGCATAAGTTGAATACGACCAATCTTAATCATCAAAGGAAGGACATCTTCATCTTTAGCTACGATACGCGAAACTTTAGGAAGAAACATTCCGCTTAATGCACTAGAGAATGTAAACACATATCCCTCCAACGTACTAGCAATACCAAAAATAGCAATAGCAGAAGAACCTACAAAAACGCCTAAAATTGTAGGACCTAACGTAAATATACAACGCTGACTAAATGACATGACAGTAACCCATCCTGAAAATCCTATGATTTGACGAAATTCATCTCTGTTTTTATAAGAGAAATCGACACTTTGTGAAGTATATTTCTTTATAAAATACAATTTTATAGCGATCATAGTAATACCTGCAAATGCATTAACCAAGACCAAAGAGTAAAGTCCATATCCAGCAAATAAACAAATAGACATCGATCCAATAACAATCAATTTATGAAGTACATCACACGACTTTAAATGCACAAACCTCTCATGTGCAGAAAGGATTCCATTAACTGGAATAAATGGAAAAGAAAAAACAGAAAAAAAAGCAGCTATAGCATATACTATTTTAAATTTCTCTATTTCATCTGGGGTCAACTCTTGATATATCTGTGGAATAAAAAAGAAAACAAAGGTCAATACTAGTAATAAGACAATATCTATATAGAAATATAACTTATACACCATACCAAGACACTGATCCGCCTTGTCCTGTCTACCTTCTGCAAGATATTTCGATAAGAACCTATTAATAGATACTGCTAAACCAAAATCAAATACAAATAATGAGATGACTGACATGGCTAAAGTATAAAGACCATAATCTTCTTTACCTATAGCTCGTATCATCCAAGGTGTATAAAATAAACCTGCTATTATATTGATTATAATAGACAAATATGAAATTGCAGCTCCTAATTTTATCTGACGCGTAGAATCCATACAAAAACTCATAATATTGATTTATATACCCTTTACAAACTGCATGAATTCATTATAGGTTTACAATATAAATTACTCCTCATTGTCATCAATGCTCTTCAATCCTTTTCGATGCAATCCTTCTATTTGCTCCTTATCCAAACGGGCTGCTTTCTCAAAGAATACTTTTGTCAATCGTTTCCTAGGCGAAAGAACTTCTTCACTCCAATTAGCATCATGAGTGAGCACTTGTAAATGTCGCACATTTGGATCTACCAATACATCCCCTAACACATCAAATCTCCAATAACCAAGACTATCTCCACAATAATTATAATGTTCTTTGAAAAATGAAGAATACACATTAATAAGTCCTCCATAAGTTAGTGCTAAACAGCTCTGTGTAAAAGGAGTGGTATTATGAAATGAATATGCATCGATCTTGATATCCAAAACTGTCTCAAAATAGTTTTTATCCAACTCTATATATTTGTTTAGCTGGCTCTCATCATCAATTCCATAATAATGACTATCAAAATGAAAACCTATAAAATGTCCCAACGATTCGATCTTCTTTAAGACTTCAGTATAATGAAGATCAAAAATATTATAGTAAGGGCTATGTATTTGGAAAAAATAAGTAGCTTTAACACCTAAAGAAGACTCTATTTCAGCCATTCGTAGAGCAATATCAGGCTCAAATTCCACATCGTGACGCCAAAGAACATCTTTTCTCTCTTCAACAAATTTATCCGTATAAGATATAAAACTAAACCCCCTTTCTACTGCCAAAGCAACTAATTTCTTGTAATTATCAAGTGTAAAATAATCAAATCTGTATTTTTCTCTATTTGTCATCATTACAAAACATTTATCATTTTTAAATATTCTGACCATTCTCCTATATCTCTCCAAGCTCCTTCACTTACTGGAAAGCAACCAACACGCCCACCACGCATCTTGACCTTCTCCATCAATTGTGTTATATGGAATAACTCTCCCTCTGGAATTTCTTCAATCAAATCTGAATTGAGCAGATAAACTCCCGTATTAATCAGATAAGTCTGTTCCGGTTTTTCCTTAATACCAGTCATTAAGCCATCTTCACCAGCTTCAATAACTCCATAAGGAATACGATGACTCTTCACCGCTGTAACTATAGTTATATCGTTTTTATTTTTTAAATGGTAATCATATACATCTCGATAATCTTGATCAATCAAAATATCGCAGTTACTGACAAAAAAGGGAGTAGTAATCTTTCCCTTTAAAAGGGATACGCTTCCAATGGTTCCAAGGGGTTTGGTTTCCTCAAAAAACTCTATGTCATATTTATGAGGTAGCTGGTTTAAATAAAAAGCCATCATGTCGCTCTTATAGTTGACAGACATATAAAAGCGGGTACATCCAATCTCCTCAAACTGTCCCATGATCTCTTCAAGGATGGTCTTATCCCCTACTGGAACAAGAGGTTTAGGTATGACATAAGTTATTGGTTTTAAACGAGTACCCTTTCCTCCTGCCATAATAACCACAGGGAGATCTATTTTCTCCCGAAATTCCAACTCTGAATGTTTAAAGAAATCATTCCAAAAGTAAACATCAACAAGATTTCCGTCCACATCCACGACAGGCATACACTCCGCACGAAGACTCAACATTTTCTGTCGAATAGTTTCATGCGATTCATTCGGTGATACAAATTTCTTCTTAGTACTAATGATCAACGATACGGGTTCATTCAAATTAACTCCCTTTATAATAGCACGTTGAATATCTCCAATAGTTAAAATGCTAACAAACTTTTCCCCATCAAACACTAATAATAATTTCACTTTTTTTTCATCCATCTCTTTAAGAGATTGAATAATGGAAGAAGATAATTGAATTGAACGATTATTTATCTTTTCTATCTGTCTCATAATATTAAGATTATAACTACAACACAAGACCTTCGGTATAATCGCTTTCCTTACCCCAAAGCTTTTCAAAACGATTATGCTCCATCTCCCATTTCAAGTCATTAAGATAAGTCATGTAATCATACTTAGGTTCATATCCCAATTCACGAATTGTCTTTGAAACATCCAATATGTAAGTAGGAGAATCTGGTTTATCACGCTGAATAATAATATTCGACTTTTTCTCTCCACCAAAAATATCTATGAGGCCTTTAATCTGATCGTATCTAGATACAGCTACCCCTGTTCCAACATTGTAAGTACCGCTTGAACCTTCGGATGAAAGACATCTCTCAACAATTTGCACACAGTCTTTCACATAAAACACATCACGAGCGGCTTCAGGATTTCCCCAAAGTTCTATATCTTCTCCACGCTTGGCTTGCTCTATGATCGCTCGCTGCCCAGTCCAACGTTTTTGGCCATCAACATAATAAGTTGGATTTGGATGATAACAAAAAATATTAGGGAAACGAAGAATATAATACTTAAAGCCAAACTTCACAGAATAATGCTGGATGATATCGCAAGCCGCATTCTTAGTGATCGCATACATCGTATGATCATTGTTCAGAGGAAACTTGACTATCGCATCCGCATCGATTGGTTTAAGTGATCCTGTCAAATACAGGATATCAGACCAAGATTTTGGAAAAACAAAACGATGGACACCAACTTTTACCGCATAATCAAGTACATTAAGCGTTCCACCAATATTGGATTCAACATATGTACGAGGATTATAGCCTTCCATCGTCGCTGGTAAAATAGCAGCCATATGAATGACTCCATAGACATTTGATTGAGGAAGAACTTTATAAGAGTCTGTATCTAAAATATCCACCGATTGATATTCTATACCATAATCCGCAAAAAAGCCATTGTCACTTTTACGCTTCCCACAGACTATTACTTGATACCCCTTTTCTTGAAGATGGAGAGCTGTATAGCATCCCACTTTACCTGTCCCCCCAAAGATTACGATTACTTTCATCATTAGCAATGTTACTAAAATTGTTGTTAAAGACTCTTTGTCATAAAACGGCATGGCAGGATTTCCCACCTATCCCTGTATATGAGTTATTGATTAAAAATATAATCCTACAACATAATTCATCCTTGCACTTTTGGAAAATACTAGCTTTTAAATGATTCATTTTAATATCCTATTGGGAATAGGATATCAAAATCACATTCTACCTTTATTCTTAGATCTTCAAAGTTCCAAACAGAAAATTCTTGAATATCTCTCGTGAGATATAATCCTTTTTTGAGCAAAGGCAATTATCAATTTTCTCAATCGCGATATACTTGCAGAAACGTTCCGCATAGTATATCACCAAATATGAAAAGGTTACACATCCGTTACAGTTATTAAATTCTCCAATTTCTTTTCATATTCTTCTACCCATTTATCAATTTCATCCCTGCTGTTGGCACGCACAATAAACTGTCCATAGCGATTTAAAGAACTTGTAATACGGTTTATTCTATCTCCAACATGGAGTTTTAAATCAAAATCAACCATACCCGGCCAACAATTAACCTCTGATATTTCTGTAGAGATTGATTCAACCTTGCCTTCCGGTAAAAAGAAGAAACATACCGCTGACGCATTCTGCATATATCCCTTCCTTGTATCAATAGGCTCTCCTAAAGCAATATGCAATAATTGATCCTCCAAATTAATACCCGTAGAAAGAGGGGTCAAAATAGATGTGATATAATCACCTCCCAAACGAGGACTTGTTTCAATAACAAAAATACCACGATTATTTATCTTCAGTTCTGTATGAGAAGGACAATTATCAAATCGCATACATTTTGCGATCTTATTGATAATGACACGAATCTGTTGACGTTGGTCTTCTGACAGATTGGCAGGCTGCTTATGCCCTAACTCCACGTTATAAGGGAATTCGGTTGTCTTCTTCTCTGTGAATTGGATAACCTCTGTCTTTCCATCATAATGCAATGACTCGATACTAAACTCCTGTCCTTCTATAAATTCTTCAACCAGTACTGTCGCAAGATGAGAATTATCAAGTGCCTCATCAATAGAAATTTGCAAATCTTCTTTTGTATGACATAATTTAACACCACGTGAACCTGAATTATCTCGCGGTTTTACTATTATAGGAAAACTCATCCCCTCCACTTCGTCTATTGTAGCAATGACACGCCCTTGCGCACAAGGGACAGCACCTTCCAAAAAACGTTGCTTCATTTGATACTTATCCGTAGACCACTCAGCCGTCTGAACACTATAAAAAGGAAAGTTTAGCTTTTCCGCCACAGTAGCCATCATAACCAAAGGCTTATCTGTAGCAGCTGTCACTATCCCCTGTATATTATATTTATGGCAAACCTCTATAGTCCTTTCTAGATCCTGTCCTCCTACAACCTCAAAAACATCACAGTCATCCTTACAAACAGCATCTTCGTATGGATCTATTCCGACAACAAATAGTCCCATCTCATGCGCTCGCCCTATAATCGACTTTTGAAGTTCACCCACCCCAAAAATTAGAATAGCTCGTTTATCCATAAATTTCCTCTATTCCCTTTTCTATCGTATCACAAATAAAATCGACCTGCTCCATCGTTAGAGCCGCATACATAGGTAATGTTATCTCATTATCCGTACAATAGTCCGTCTGTGGAAGTATTGCACCCAATTCTTTATAAGTTGAGAAATGGTGAGCAGCCGGATAATGAACAGATGTTTGGATACCTGCTGAATGAATATATTCACGCAAAGCATTACGTTTCTCCTTCGTAGAATCTAAAATAATAATTGGAAAAATATAGTTTGAAGTAAACTCCGTACACTCAGCAAAAGGAACAACAATACGTGAATTCTTTATAAGACGTTCCACATAACGATTACGCACCTCAATACGTGCATGAAGATCTTGAGGTAACTTCTTCAACTGTTCTATCGCTATAGCCGCACGAATATCATCCATACGGAAATTATATCCTAAACAAGTTATGTCATACTCTGTAGCATGTCCGCTGGCACGCTGATAAGACATCGTACTCATACCATGTGAACGGATAAGACGTGCTTTTTTTGCCATTTCCTCATTATTGGTTATAAACATACCACCCTCGCCAGTAGAAATATTTTTATTACTGAAAAAAGAGAAACTCGAACAATCACCAATAGTTCCCAACTTTTTACCTTTATATTCAGAAAGCGGTCCGTGACAAGCATCCTCAATAACTTTCAGATTATGTTTTTTAGCAATCGCCATGATAGCATCCATATCCGCAGGGAAACCTGCCATATGAACGACAACGATCCCCTTAGTACGAGGAGTTATCTTAGCCTCAATATCCTTAGGATCAATATTGATATGATCAGGCCCCACAATATCAGCGAATACAGGAGTTGCACCTACATAACGAATACAATTACAACTAGCAGCAAAAGTCAAAGAAGGACAGATAACTTCGTCACCTACTCCAAAACCACAGACCATACAACAAACATGAAGCGAATCGGTGCAATTTGACATACTAACTGCATACTTCACGTTCCACATGTCAATGAACATCTGTTCTAGTTCCGCATTTTTCGGACCTGTTGAGATCCATCCAGATTTAATTGTATCATATGCAGCTTGTGCTTCACGATCATCAAAATTCAGATTAAAAAGAGGAATTTGGTAAGCCATAATTTCTTTATTGTTTATTTGTTAATTTTTTTTCCATTAAAAATCTCCATAAGGGAGCCTGCATAACAGCTTCTACAATTTTTCCAGACACAAGAAATTCTTCTAATTGAGAGAATTCCATTAAATGTATAATAATATCCTCAGACTCTTCCCTATTCGGCTCAGAAACTTTCTTTACATTCTTTGCGAGAAAAGTATAACATACATTATTCATTCCACTAGCATTAGGGACATAGTGACCATAGGCGGTCCATTCACCTCCCGCATACCCAGTTTCTTCTAAAAGTTCACGTTGCGCCGCCTCAAGTGGAGTCTCTCTACCAGAGACATTACCAGCAGGTAGTTCATAACAAACCTGTTTGATCCCATAACGGTATTGTTCTTCTATAATAAAGAGACCATCTTCGGTTATCGCAATGACATTCACCCAATCAGATGCCTCAATCACATAAAAATCTTCCAGTTCTAAACCTGAAGGTTGTTTGATGTGGTCTTTACGCACCTTAAGCCAAGGGCAAACAAAAGCATAGGCACTTTTCAGGACAACCCAATTCATTACATTTTTTGATCTAAATTCTTTCCTTTCTCCTCGTGCTCAAAGTTCGGAATGAATTTCTTAATAGCTTCTACAACTTCAGCTTTAGTAAAAGTATCCCTTTGGAATATACCCTCAAGATTCACAAAAAATTCATCCACTTCATGAAGGGGACGACGAATTGTTTCTTCTATTACCCCTAAAGCAAAGAATCGCCCCATATTTACTTTCTCACCAGGAATATAAAACTCTTCGTAGGCTTTCTCTCCTGTTGTGTCACTCTTAAAGTAAACAACAGGATAAGAATCACTCTCATAACTCATATTTGACGCATATCGTTTCGCTTCCGCATCACTACGGCATTCCACTTTTTGAAACCCTTCTGCTTTTACAAAAGCATCACAAACAGCTGAAAAAGTGAGCATCTGTTCTTCGCCAAGTTTAGGAAAAAATACTTCACCACCATTTCCTAAGATACAGGCCAGCATACAGATTTGACCAGACTCTTCCGGACTAACAAAATAACGCTTAACATCAGATGGAGCAGCTAAAGGCTGTTTCTTTTGAATGCGATGTACCCATCCATCAGGAAGGGAACCATTAGAAAAAGCGACATTAGCAAAACGGGCTGTCGTAACTTTAAAATGGCTGTTATAGGCCATTACCAAGTCTTCCATAATACGTTTGCTAGCCCCCATGATATTAACCGGATTTGCAGCCTTATCCGTTGACACACAAAAGAAATGTTTAGGAGGATAAACAGTTAGTAAATCCATCAACTTCTTTGCTTTAATATCATTATTCTCAATCAAAGCCTGTACACTATATTTATCTTTCTCAGAACGTACATGCTTATGAGCAGAGAAGTTTGCGACAATGTCAAAACCTTTCTCTTCTCGAAAAATACGTTCAAAGATTGGATCTGCAAAATTCAGAGTATAACAACGGAATTCATCCGGTACATAAAGTCCTTCCGTTGAACGAATATCGCGTACAAGTTCTGCTAGGCCATTCTCATTGAGATCCACAACAACTACACTCCTTGGCTCAAAACGTAATACAGCCTTAATAAAAGATGAGCCTATAGATCCTGCCCCACCAATCACACATACACTCCTATCTTTGATTTCAAGACTTAGAGTTTCTTTATTTGCTTCAATATCCGAAACAAACATTGATTGCTGACGATAAATCACATGATCAGCAATAAACTTTTTTAAACTAAACATATATTCTTATCCTTGTCAATTTCTTTCAAAATATCCCGAAAACTATTTTATAAACATTATCCAAGCAAACATCATAACGCTTGGCTTAGTTTTTTAGGAAATCAAATCATTCACAACTGTACTACCAAAAATCTCGTCTTGGACTGGCAGCTGTCTACGATTCAATATATCAAGCATTTCAAATTCCACAGCCACTACTGATGATGCTACACCATAAGTGTGATAATACTAAGACCAACATAACCTGTTCCTACTACTACTTTTTCATTATAAAATAGATTTAATTTATTATTCCTTTCCAAACCACCATATTATGGTCGCTATAAGATGTTTCAGGAGAATAGCATTCATAACCTTTCAACGATTCCGAATAGAAAACATAATCAATCC
>ENA-ORRA01001205-ORRA01001205.1-human-gut-metagenome-genome-assembly--contig:-NODE-1205-length-18389-cov-6.646395_pt1 | contig 18389 bp, 21 predicted proteins | sample MGYA00242169_ERZ509122 | MGnify/ENA primary metagenome ERZ509122 (study PRJEB26280, sample SAMEA2338650) | human gut metagenome | biome: human gut; feature: human-associated habitat; material: faeces...
GGCCCGCCGCACCCGCGAAGGTCAGTCCCAGATACAGCAGCAGGATGGCGGCGGCGTTCCGTACAGCGGAGGGCTCCAGCCTGCGCTTAAAAAGCTGTGGGTCCTCCCGCCTTCGGAAGGCAGCGACCGCGTTGGCGGCCAGCACAGCCAGCGTCGTGACCTTCATGCCGCCCGCCGTGGAGCCGGGCGCGCCGCCGGTCAGCATCAGCAAAATCGTGACCGCCTGTGAGGTATCGCTCATTTTCGTCAGGTCTGCGGTGTTGTAGCCCGCCGTTCGCGGCGTGACCGCCTGAAAGAGCGACGCCAGAACGCGCTGTCCTGCGGGAAGCTCTGCAAAGTCTGTCAGGAAGAAGAGCAATGCCGGAAGCGCGATCAGGATGGCAGTTGCGCTCAGAATGACCTTGCTCTGCATCCGGTACCGCCGCAGGTGCAGCCGGTGGGTGCAGACATCGTCCCACGTCAGAAAGCCGATACCGCCCACGATGATCAGCAGCATAATGACGATGTTGACCAGCGGGTCGGATATGTACGCCGTCAATGAAGGGTAGAGCGTATCCGCCCGCCCCAGAATATCAAAGCCCGCGTTGCAGAAGGCGGAAACGGAGTGAAATATTGCCATCCACACGCCCCGCAGTCCATAGTCCCGGCAGAACGCCGGCAGCAGCGCAAGAGCGCCGACCAATTCCACAAAGAACGTTCCCTTGAGAATAAACCGCGTCAGGCGCACGATGCCGCCCACCACCGGAGCGGAAATGGCATCCTGCATGGCACTGCGCTCCTTCAGCGAGATATTCTTGCCGGAGAGCATCAAAAACGTTACAGCCGCCGTGATGACGCCTAAGCCGCCGATCTGGATCAGCAGCAGGATGACGGTCTGACCGAAGCCGGACCAGTAGCTGCCGGTGTCCTGCACCACCAGTCCCGTCACGCAGACGGCGGAGGTGGAGGTAAACAACGCCTCGTGAAACGGCGTCCATGTGTGGCTTGCGGTGGCGACAGGCAGCATCAACACCAGCGCGCCCAGCAGGATGACGCCCGCAAAGCCGAGGATCATGATCTGGAAGGATGTCAGATGGTGTTTCAGATGAAAACCGGCTTCTGTCACGGGACTCACCTCCTAAAATCGACTGCGTTCCCAATTTCGCGTACAGTATAGCACGGTTTTCGCGTTTCGGCTATGCACATTTTGTTAAGATTTCGGCTCAGAACGACCGAGAACAACTGTGAACCTTTCTTTAATTTTTACAGAAATCATTGCAATTTCTTTACGTTTACAGTATGATATGCTGCGCGCCAATATTTTGACAAATTTCGCAGGCTTTTCTCCGAGAAAAAGTCTGCTGCGGGAGATATATATGCTGAAAACAAAATCCAATGAGATAACAGACACCCATCAGGCGCCTTGCGAGGCGCCTGAAACGGCGGAGGCCCTCCGCCGCAGCATGTGGCAGGCGTGGCTCCGCAGCCTGCTGCTGTTCTGCTGTGCCAGCGTCTATGTGGAGCTGTGCCTGCACCTGTGCGTCTACCGATCGCTGGACAGGCGGGCGGTCTATCTGGTGCTGTTCGGACTGCTGGGCGGCACGGTCTGCGCGCTGCTGACCACGCACCTTCCCAAGATCGCCCGGCAGATCGTGGGCGTGCTTCTGGTTGCCGTGCAGGTGCTGTTTGCCGAGGTGCAGCTGATGTACCACGCCATTTTCGGCAACTTCATGCCCATCAGTCAGGTGAGCATGGGCGGAAATGTCATCACCAATTTCGACTCGCAGATCCTGTACAGCATCGGCAAGAACATCGTTCCTATCCTTCTGCTGCTGGTACCGCTGATCGTGACGATCCTCTGCCTTGCTCTGCGTAAGCTCCGGGTGCTGACCGTGCGGCTCAAGTGGAGGCAGGCGCTGGCGACGCTGGGCATCCTGCTGACGCTGCTGCTGGCCACGATGGGCATTATGTACGCCGGGCGGGGCAAATCGTTCTCCGTCTACAAAACCTTCACCAATGTGAACACCTCCACCGACAGCAGCTATAAGAGCGTGGGCATGCTGGCCACCACGGTGCAGGAGCTTCGCTATATGGTCTTCGGCAGCAGCGGCAGCGTCATCATCACGCCGTCCCCGCTGGGCACAGCCACCAGGCAGCTCTACAGCAGCAATTCCTACAATGTGATCGAGAGCATCGACTTTGCAAAGCTGGCGGAGTCTGCGGATAACATCATGTGCAGGACCACGGATGAGTATCTGGCGCAGGTGGTCCCCACCCGGAAGAACAACTACACCGGACTTTTGCAGAACTACAACCTGATCACCATCTGCGCCGAGAGCTTCTGCCCCTGGTTCATCAGCGAGGAGCTGACGCCCACCCTGTACAAGCTGTCCCACACGGGCATCATCTTTGAAAACTACTACGGCACGTTCCAGTCCGTCACTACCAACGGCGAGTACACCATGTGCATGGGACTTTACCCGGATATGTCCCGCACTAAGACCGATTCCAGCTTTAATGTGGCAGGCACCAACTATCTGCCCTTCTGCCTGGGCAACGCCCTAACGGAGAAGGGATACCAGACCTGGGGCTATCACGACTATATCGGCGATTTCTACAACCGGAACATCACCCACGCCAACATGGGCTATACCTTCAAGGCGGCGGACTCCGGGCTGGATATAAAGATCGACTGGCCCTCCTCCGATCTGGAGATGATGGAGGCCTCCGTGGACGACTACCTCAGCAGCAGGGAGCCTTTCCACGCCTATTACATGACCTTCAGCGGCCACTATCAGTACAACTGGGACAACGCCATGAGTGCCAAGAACCACGACGCGGTGAAGGATCTGCCCTATTCCGAGCCGGTGAAGGCGTATATCGCCTGCAATCTGGAGCTGGAAAACGCGCTGACCTACCTGCTGCAGCGGCTGGAGCAGGCGGGCGTGGCCGATAAGACCTGCATCGTACTGACCAATGACCACTATCCCTACGGTCTGACGGAGGATGAGTATAACGAGCTGGCAGGGCGGGAGATGGATCTCACCTTCGAGAAGTACCGCAACAGCTTTATCTGCTACGTTCCCGGCCTCTCTGAGAACATCGTGGTGGACGAGTACTGCTCCACGGCGGACATCCTGCCCACGCTGCTGAACCTGTTCGGCGTGGACTACGACTCCCGGCTGCTGGCGGGCACCGACGTGCTGTCCAACGGTGTACATATGGCGGTGCTGTCGGACAAGTCCTTCCTGACAAAGGCCTTCCGCTATGACGCCGGCACGGAGACGGTGATCCCCGCCGACGAGAGCATCGTTATTTCTGACGAGCAGCTGGAGGCCTACCGGCTATATGTGGACAATAAGTTCCAGATGTCCAGCAACATTGTCAACAGTGACTACTACGCCCACGTTTTTGGCAAGGCGTCCAGCGGCGGCACGCTGGAGGATACGGTGGTGTTTACGGACATCACAGGCATTTTCAACCAGGCCAGCGTCCTCTATATGTACCGCAACGGATATATAGACCCGGAAACGCCGGACACCTTCGGCGGAAAGGCCACGGCAAAGGTGGGCGAATTCGTGGATGTGCTGTACCGGATCTACCAAAGGCCGGAGACGGACAACACCGCCTTGCCGCCCGATTATGAAACCGAGGAATTCAACAGCTCCGCCTGCCCCTACTACGACGCCGTGTGCTGGGCGTATCAAACGGGGCTGCTCCGTCAGGGTGATCTGCATACGGCCTATGACGACGACATGGATTATCAGACGGCCTGTCTGCTGATCTATCGCTACGCCGCCATGTCCGGCATTGACACCCGCGTAGATCAGGAGCTGCTGCGGCAGACCATGTGGGGAAATCCTCGGCTCAGCGGCGAGGTCATCAAGGCCATGCTGTGGTGTGACGATCGGGATATCACCACCCGCGACAGCGGACTGAGTGAGTTGCTGGCGGCCTATGACACCCATATCAGCCGCTATCAGATGACCTCGTTCCTGTTCTATCTGTGCACCTATGAGCTGAATTCGCGAAACGAAGCATAATGCAGCGTTTTGCTTTCATAGACAATGCAAAACGTTTTTTTGCCCGCGCGTGACGTTGGCATCCTTGCTTTTTGACAGGACGTAGAATATACTGAAAACAAAAAAGCCGAGGTATGCACATGAACCTGTTGATGACATTGGATCGGAACTATGTTCCGCAGCTGAATGTAATGCTGTTCTCCGCGCTGCATAGTGACAGCGCCGCGCATTTTGACGTGTACCTGCTGCACGACGAGGGACTGTCAGAGGAGGATGTGGCGGGAACGCGAGTACTGCTGGGGCAGCGGGGCGAACTGCACCTGATACGAGTGAACGAGGACGGTCTGGCGGACGCGCCGACCTCCGACCGCTACCCAAAAGCCATTTACTATCGTATTTTTGCGGCCAAATATCTGCCGGACACGCTGGAGAGGGTGCTGTATCTTGACCCGGACATCGTGGTGCGCCAGAGCCTGCGGGAGCTGTATGAGATGCCGATGGGCACGGCGTTTTTTGCGGCGGCCACCCATATCCGCGGCTTTCTGCACCGTTTCAATGAGCTGCGTCTGGACATGGACGAGGACAGTCCCTATATCAATTCCGGCGTGATGCTGATGAATTTGCAGGCACTGCGGGCAGAACAGGATACGCAGGCGGTATTCGACTACATGGACGCCCACAAGGGGCGGCTCATGCTGCCGGATCAAGACATCATCAGCGCCCTGTACGGCCAGCGCATCCTACCGCTGGATCCTATCCGCTACAACATGACGGAAAAGCTGTTTGCCCTCCACCGGCACAACGGAGACGGCATGACGCTGGAGGACGTGCGGCGAGGGTCGGCGGTCATCCACTACTGTGGGCGGAACAAGCCGTGGAAACCGGGGTATATGGGTGAGCTGGACGTGTTCTATAATGAAGCAGTCTCTCAAATGTCAGAGAACGGTCATCATTGAATTATTTTTGTATCATATATGGCAATAAAGTGCGGCAGTTCAGCAACTGAACTGCCGCACTTTTGCATCACCCCACGCGGCGTCGAAGCTGATGGCACAGACCTTCTGGCTGCGCTCCACAGAGTAGATGGGCAGCTGCCGAGTCGTGGCCGCAGCGCTGACAGATGCCGGGTAGTTCACCGCGTAAAAAATGGCCGCAGCGGCCAGCAGCGCCGCACCGCCCACCATGTACCAGCGCCGCAGGAGGAGTATTTTGACCTTGCTCATAAAACGTGCGCCCCTTTCTGTTTTTTGCCCTATCCTATGCCGCTCCCGGCGGAAATATATCCCGCGGCGGCGCCTCGTAGCCTGCCGGCTGCGCAGGGAAAAGGACCGTCCGCTTAAAACGGGACGGTCCTTTGTATGGAGGGGGCGGGGCACAAGGAGTAAGCGCCGCCGCGGAGGAAGGTAACTTATTTACGCAGGAACAGGTCGATCTTAGACTTGGCGCGGGCCTTGACGCTGGCTTTACCGGCCTTGACCATCTCGTAGTAGTCGCCATTGGCAGAGCCGCTGAGCAACCCTTCCACATAGGCCATGCGGATCTCCGTGGCAACATTGATCTTGCGAATTCCGATCTCAATAGCGGTCTGGATCATATCGTCAGGGATACCGGAACCACCGTGGGAGCGATGGTCTTCAAATCATCCTTGCGGGGAAAGACCCGTTCGATTTTAACGCGCTCATGCAGCGGCTGCTCGTTGTATTTCTCCTCAATGGTCTTGAGCACCTGTGCGAAAGCAAACACGCCGATCAAGATGGGGATCATAGCCAGACCGCCCTTGAGGAAGGAACTGCCAAAGGTAAAGCGGTACGTGCCGGTAAAGTTATCCACACCCACGGTAGCAAACAGCAGGCCCAGAATACCGCCCATCAGACCCTTGATCACGGATTTTCCGGACACACTGGTGATGATGCTAATGCCGAAAAAGGCCAGCGCAAAGTACTCCGGGGACTTGAAGTTCAAGGCAACCTTGGCCAGATACGTAGCGCCGAACACCAGTACCACGCAGCTGAACAGTCCACCGCACAGGGATGAGAAGGTGGATATACCCAGCGCCCGCCCCGGCTGCCGCATCTGCACGGACATGGGGTAGGCATCCAGACACGTGGCAGCGGAAGCAGCCGTACCCGGCGTATTCAGCAGCGAGGCGGAAATAGAGCCGCCGTAAATGGAGCCGCAGAAAATACCCAGCAGCATCATGATGCCGGCATAGCCGTGCAGCTGGAAGGTAAAGGGCAGCATGATGGACAGGCCCATGGGAGAGGACATACCGGGCATAGCGCCGATGAAAATGCCCAGGATCGTACCGCCCAGAATGACCAGCATATTGATCGGAGTGAAAACAGCGCTGAAAGCAAATGACAATGCGGAAGTATCCATATATTGTTTTCCTCCTTTCTCAAGCCCAGATAGGCGCGGGCAGGGTCAGCTTCATTGCTACCACGAAGAACAGATACACAAAAGCCACCATGCCCACAGGCAGCGCGATCAGCATGACCTTGCTGCGGCAGCCCATCAGATATTCGATCGCAGGGATCATAATGAGCAGCGCCAGCAGCATACCGACGATCTTCATCAGCACCACAAAGCCCACAACAATTCCCAGCATGATGTACACATGGATCATTCCGGGGCTTTTCCAGTCGATAGCCTTCTTTTCCTCACCGGGTTCTTTTTTTAGCGCCGTTTCGATGATCAGCGCCACAGACAGCAGCGCCAGCGCACCGGCCAGAATGCAGGGCCATACCGCGGGGTTTTTCTGCGCCGAAGATCCAATGGTATAACCACTGGATTCATAAAAGATATATCCGGATAACAGCAGCATCACCACGGATACGATATAGTTGTATTTTTTCATACAAATGACCTCCAGAACATAGGGGATCCTCTCTCCGCAAAACAAGGAGGTGCCTACCGGACATATATGCGGCAGGCACCTCTTCTTATTTTACGCGATGAAGTATACCGCAGCCAAATCAGCCGTTGATATCGATGTCGGCGCAGATATCCTTATAGAAAGCCATCTGCTCGTTGATGAACGTGTTCAGCTCATCGCCGTACAGGGTGATGTACTGCATACCCAGGGACTCGATTTGGGTCTTGTACTCGTCGCTCTCAACAGCCTTACCCATCAGATCGCGCAGGGCGGCGACCACATCATCGGGGGTGCCCAGGGTGTAGCCGTCGGGATCAGCCTCAGGCAGAGCCTCCATGCCGATCAGGCCGGCATTACCGGTCTTGTTGTCCACCACGAAGGTGTATTTGCTGTCGAGGCTGGTCGCCACGTTCAGCAGCGCGCATGGCACACACGCGGTATGCCGGCGGTACACGCGTGGTGCGCAGGCGCCGCGCTGCCGCCGGAGAACGCATATGCCCCCCGCTTCGCTCCTGCCGATCGGGTATACGGAGGCGATAGGGGGTGACAAGCCGCGCCAAATATGATACACTGATATGGACGACCGCAAGGAGGACACCACCATGCATATCAACTGGTTCAAGGACGAAAATCACCTGGTCTATATCAACGGCGAAACACAGCTGACGGAGCTGGAACGGACGCTGCACTTCCCCGGTCTGGCGGACGCCGCCAACGAGCTGCGGCGGCACCCCACAGCGGAGGGCTTCACCATCAAGGGGCCGAAGCGCACCAGCGGCCGGCTGTTCGTGCCGGATCTGACCTTCGGTGAACACATCGAGATGGGCGAAAACATCTTCTTCTATATGGGAGAGATGCAGGAATGCTACGTCATCTACTGGCTGGACGCTCCGGTAGCGCAATAAGCGGAAAAGGGCCGCCCCGTTCGGGGCGGCCCTTTCATGTCATGTGCAGCCGTTCAATCGCTGGCGCCGGTATGCACGACCTTGCCCATGTTCCACAGCAGCGCCACGCGGCGCGCGGACTCCAGACGTTCCTCGGGCGTGCGGTACTCGGCGTGCGCCGTCTCGGCCCCGCAGTCCATGCAGGCCACGGAGACAGACCAGCCCTGCTCATCCTGCATGGCACCCACGCCGCGGCAAATGGGGCAGTCCTGCAATTCAATATCAAAAATCGGGTCCATGTACATCCTCCTATGGGTCAGGTTGGGCTCAGTATAGCGCATATAGCGGGGAAAGGCAAGAAAAATATCCCCCCGCCCCTGCCATGCAAAAACGCCCCGGCGCCGAAAGGCGCCGGGGCGTTTCGCTCCTGTTACTGAATGGAGATGGCGCTGTTCTTGGGCAGCTGCTTCTTCGCATTCTTGGGCACGGAGATGGTCAGGATGCCATCCTCAAACCTGGCGCTGACATCCTCCGGCTCCACCGCATCGCCCACATAGAAGCTGCGGCTGCACGCGCCGGCGTAACGCTCCTGACGGATGTACTTGCCCTTCTTATCCGTCTCGTCCTTGTCCAGGCCCTTGACCGCCTGAATGGTCAGCACGCCGTCCTTCAGCTCCAGCGTGACCTCATCCTTCTTGAAGCCCGGCAGATCCACGTCCAGCTCATAGGTATCCTCCGTCTCGCGGACATCGGTACGCATCAGGTTCCTGGCGTGCTTGCCGTACAGCGGGTCACGGCCGCGGGGCATCATGCCGAAGGGATCGCCAAAGAAATCATCAAACAAATTCTCACCAAAAATGCTGGGCAACATATGTCATTCCTCCATTCGAAACACTGCCCGGGCGCTGCGGCCATCCGCCGCAGCACAGGGGCTGCTGCCACTGATTTGTATACATTTCATCGCCCCTCGGAGGTTCGCTTCCGTTTCCCTCCCTCAAGGTTCGGCTTTATTATAACGCCGATTTTAGCACTGTCAATAGGAGAGTGCTAATGTTCACAGAAGTCACGATATTTGTTCACAAAATATGCGATTTCTCTGGCGCAGTGCCGTCCGCCGTGATACAATAGGCACAACATCCCATGCAGGAGGACAGTTTATGAAACAGTTTTACGATAAGGTCAGCGCCTCCGCCGCATACATCCGGGCGCACATCCCCCAGACACCCACAGTGGGCATCATTCTGGGCAGCGGGCTGGGTGGTCTGGTGGACGCCATGACGGACAAGACCGTCATCCCCTACGGGGATATCCCCCACTTCCCCTGCTCCACCGTAGCGGGCCACGCGGGCAATCTGGTCATCGGGCGGCTGGGCAGTCAGGTGGCGGCAGCGCTTCAGGGGCGGTTTCACTACTACGAGGGCTTCAGCATGAAGGAGGTCACCTATCCGGTGTATGTGCTGGCGCTGCTGGGGGTAAAGACCCTCATCGTCACCAACGCCTGCGGCGGCATCAACCGGACGTTTGTCCCCGGGGACCTGATGCTGCTGTCGGACCACATCAATATGCTGGGCGCCAACTCCCTCATCGGTCCCAACGACGAGCGCTTCGGCCCCCGCTTCCCGGATATGACGGAGGCCTATCCCCACCGCCTGCGGGAGAAGGCCCATCAGGCCGCCGGGGCGCTGGGCTTCGCGTGCAAGGAGGGTGTGTACGCTATCTTCCCCGGTCCGTGCTATGAGACGGCAGCGGAGATACGGGCCTATGAGCACCTGGGCGCTGACGCCATCGGTATGTCCACCGTACCGGAGGTCATCGCCGCCAACTATCTGGGCATGGCGGTGCTGGGCATCGCCTGCATCACCAACATGGCCACCGGCATCGCCAGGGAGAAGCACTCCCATCAGGAGGTGCTGCGTATCGCCAACGAGAGCAGCCAGAAGCTCTGTGCGCTGGTAGAGCGCGTGGTGCGAGAGCTGTAACGCAAAAACGCCCTCCCGGCAGGAGGGCGTTTTCTTTTTATTTCTCGTTGACGTGCAGCTCCAGCACGTCGGGACGGGCGTAGTGGCCCACGCAGTCCAGCTCCATACGGCTGGCGGGGACCTTCTGCATATCCAGGTCGGCGTAGATGATGTCCTCCTTGTCCCAGACGGTGACGGAGGCCTCGTGGCCGAAGGGGTCGATGACGCAGCTGCCGCCCCGGCAGGCGATGTCCGGCAGGGCCGCGATCTCGGCGGTGCCGCTGACGGTCTGGGGATAGTCGCTGCGGCGGAAGACCAGATCGGCGTTGATAAAGTAGCAGTGACCCTCGATGGCAATGTGGCGGATGGTGTCCTGCCACTCCGGATTGTCGTTGGTATTGGGGGAGATGTACAGGGATATCCCCTTCTGGTACAGCGCCACCCGGGCCAGGGGCATATAGCTCTCCCAGCAGATGAGATTGCCCATGGGGCCCCAAGGCGTGTCCATCACAGGGAAGTAATCCCGGTCTGCATCGCCCCAGACCACGCGCTCGCTGCCGGTGGGCTTGAGCTTGCGGTGGTTCAGGGCCTCGCCCTCCGGGGAGATCATCATGTTAGCGTTATACAGCGTACCGGTGACGGCGTCGCGCTCGGAATAGCCCATACTGATATAGACACCCAGCTCCCTGGCGCGGCGGAGGAGCTTACGCATCTCCGGCCCGTCGGCCAGCAGGGAGTTGTCGTAGTACATCTTCCAGTCCTCGCGGCCCACGGCCTTGCGGCTGCCCACGGTGAAGCCGAAGGTCATGCCGTAGGGGTAGCCGGGGATGAACAGCTCCGGAAAGACAATGAGCTCCGCGCCCTCGCCGGCGGCCTCGTCGATGAGCCGCAGGGCCTTCTCAAGACATTTGTCCTTGCGGAACATCACAGGGGTGGCCTGCACCACCGCCACGCGGCAGGTGTTCTTCAGATCTCGCATGGGTCGACCTCCTTGCAGAATGATACCATGATTATACCAGACGGACACGCCGGAATGCAACAGGTTTCGGCGCAAGATGCAGCAGCTGTCGTACAGCGGGGTGAATTCCGCCTCCATGTGCAGGCGGTGCGTGCCGCCAACAGCACGCACAGCACTGGAAGCCAGGATCGTTTCCGTCTGTGCATCATACGCCCAGTTCTCTCTGTTTGCCATGAAAAGAGACGGGCGGAAGGGGTCGGCAAACCCCTCCCGCCCTATGGAAAGCAGACGGCTGACGCCGCCCCGACTTGACCGCAACAGAAATGCCCATCCCTCTGCAGGGATAGGCGGTGCGTTTTGGTAAGAAAAAACGTCGTTTCTGCATCGCAAAAACAGCGTGGTCCTTCCTGTGGTGCCACACGGAGAAAACGCCCGCTGTGCCTGGTCCTCCGACGTGCAATTCTTCTGCCTCGCGCCGCGGAGCTCTCGCTCCCCGTCTGCCGCCTACCTTCTCAGGCTCACGCCCAATGGCTGACTTTCGTCACACAGCTCTCGCTGTTTCGGTGCATCCTTGCGCTCACAGTGCCGTTCGCGGTGGGTTTTGACCCATTTCCTTTTAGGCTGCCGCCTGACCAGACCTGGCCTTTGCAGCGGGCAGCCGCACGACTTCACCGGACCCTATTCACTTAACAGTGGTAGTATACCACCAGAAAGCGCCACTTGTCAACGACATTCGACGAAAACGCAGCGACCAGCGCGGCGTCAGCCGGCCCATTGCCGCTTATATACACCGACCCCCGCGGCGTCAGCCGGCCCATTGCCGCTTATATACACCGACCCCCGCGGCATCAGCCGCGGGGGTCGCCCAATTCCTTAATGATGGAAATTTGTCTGCTGCACCGGCTCCTTCTCCGGCAGGCCCAGCTGCGCCTTGCCCAGGGCGATGGACTTCATCAGAAAGGCCATGTTGCGGCCCAGGGTCCGCATGGTCTGCAGGCCCTCCTTGTCCTGACGGACCTCCTCCGGCGTGTTGCCGTAGACCATGTTCCAGTACTGGCTGCTGGCCACGGGCATACCGCAGATGGTGAAGTACTTGTTCAGCGCGTCGAAGGTGGCGGTGTTGCCGCCCCGGCGGCAGGACACCACCGACGCGCCCACCTTCATGGTCTTGTCGATGTGGGGCGTGCTGAAAAACAGCCGGTCCATAAACGAGATAGCCCCGCCGGCGGGGGAGGCGTAGTACACCGGCGAGCCGATGACCAGCGCGTCCGCCGCGGCGAGCTTGGGCGCTGTCTCGTTGACCAGATCGTCGTACACGCAGCGGTGGGTCTTTTTGCAGCTGGCGCAGGCGTTGCAGGCATGGGCGGTCTTGCCCGCCTGGATGATCTCCGTCTCGATGCCCTCGGCCTCCAGCGTGTCGGCCAGCTCACGCAGGGCGGTGTAGGTGCAGCCGTGCTCGTGGGGGCTGCCGTTGATGAGCAATGCCTTCATATCCTCACCTCCCGGCTCAATAGCCGAAGAGCATGGAGCGCTTGATGTCGCTGAGCTTATGGGCACCGCACATGGCCATGGTATCGGCCAGTTCGGCCTTCAGCTTGTCCACGTAGACCTGCACGCCCTCGGCGCCGCCGCCGTAGACCATGTTCACGAAGGGCCGGCCGATGAGCACCGCGTCCGCGCCCAGGGCCAGGGCCTTGAACACGTCCATGCCGGTGCGGATACCGCCGTCCACCAGAATAGTCATCTTGCCGCCCACCGCGTCGACGATGGCGGGCAGGACCTCCGCCGTGGCGGGGCACTGGTCCAGCACGCGGCCGCCGTGATTGCTGACCACGATGCCGCTGGCACCGGCCTCCAGGGCCTTCTTCGCGCCGTTTACGGTCATAATGCCCTTGAGAATGAAGGGCTTGCCGTTCATCAGCTTGACGATCTCCTTCAGCTCGTCCACGGTCTTGCTGCCGGCGGGCGGGGTCAGGTTCTTCAGGAAGGGCAGGCCCGCCGCGTCGATGTCCATGGCCACGGCAATGGGATCCGCCGCGCCCACCAGCTCCGCTTTCTCGCGGACCAGGTCGATATTCCAGGGCTTGATGGTGGGCACGCCGCAGCCGTGATTCTTTTTCAGCGCCTCGGCCGCCGCCTGGATCACGGCGGGGTTGGTGCCGTCGCCGGTAAAGGCGGCGATGCCCGCGCCGGCACAGGCGGACACCAGAATGTCGTTATAGGTCAGGTCGTCGTACTTGTCGCCGTAGTGCAGCTGCATGGCGCCCACCGGCGCGGCAAACACGGGCAGGGCCACCTGCTTGCCGAAGAAATTATAGCTGGTGTCCACGGGCACGTTCTCGCAGATGGTGTCCATGTTCACGCACAGCTCCTGCCACTTCTGATAGTTACGGATGAAGCCGGTGCCGATTCCCTTGGCGCCGGGGCCGGGCACGGTGTTCTTGCAGGCCACGCCGTTGCACACGGGACAGGACTTGCAGTAGGGTCCCATACAGGTCCGCGCGTTGGCTAAGATCTCCTGATAGGTCATGGTATGTATCCTCCTTGTGAAAGACTGCCGCAGGATGTCGAACTGCGTCGCATTGCGTCGTTTTTTATCGAATACCGGCGATGAACACGCCGGGGTCCTTCTCACGCTGAGCCTTGGCCCAGGCCAGCATTTCGTACACGTCCACCGCGCCGGTGATGACCGCGCCGTTGTCCCACGTCTCCGCGGTGCGGCCCCGCAGGAACGCATCCGGTGCGCTGGTGCGGACGTAGTAGGGGTGCGCCTCGCCGCTGGTCAGGAACATGGGCACAGCCCTGTCGGTGTAAAAGCCCCGCTTGCCGGACAGCACCGTCAGGCAGTCCTGCACCACGTTCTCCGCCGTGGGGAAGCGCCCCGCGCCCTGGCCGTAGAAGCTCTGGCGGCCCAGCTGCTCGGCCTCATATGTGATGAGGTTGAAGTTGGCGGGCACCGCCGCCTCCAGATCGCCGGCACCCACCAGCGTGGGCTCCACATAGGCGCACACGCCGTTTTCCGTGCTCTCGGCCCGGGCCAGCAGCTTGCAGGCAAAACCGTGGGCCCGGAAGGCCGCAATATCCGCCGCCGTCACTGTCCGGATGCCAAAGGTGGGGATGGCTGTCTCCTCCAGCGCCGCGTCGAAGGCGATGTTGGCGGAGATGTACAGCTTGCGGCGGATGTCATCGCCGTCGATGTCGGCGGAGGGGTCCGCCTCGGCGTAGCCCAGGTCCTGGGCCTCCTTCAGAATAGCGGGGAAGTCCACCGGAGCCTTGTGCATGGCGTCCATGATAAAGTTGGTGGTGCCGTTCATAATACCGCCCACGGCGCACACGGTATCCAGCCGCTTCACGCGCTCCAAATTCGTCAGCCAGGGTATGCCGCCGCCCACGGCGGCGGTGCAGCGCAGGGCCGCGCCCTTCTCCCGGGCCAGTGCCGTGAGCTCCGTGTAATAGGCGGCGATCAGTGCCTTGTTGGCCGTGACCACATTCTTGCCCCGCGCCAGCGCGGCGGAGACATATTCATAGGCCGGGTGCAGCCCGCCCATGACCTCCACCACCGTGTCGATTTCCGGGTCATTGAGGATGTCATCGGCGTTGAAGGTGACCACCTCCTCCGGCAGGCCCTCTTTGGGACTGCGGAGCAGCACACGCTTCACATTCAGGTCATCGCGCGGCGCGCACAGCGCCCACACGCCGCCGCCTACCACGCCAAAGCCCAGCAGACCGATATGCATCATAGTCGTTACCTCCTTGGGTCGTCCCGCCTGCGCGGGCGTCATTTTGGCCCCATTGTACCCGCGAACCCCCCCGCTGTCAAGGCCAATCCCCCCACGCACCCCCAAAACCTTCCCCTTGAGGGGAAGGTGCCCCGAAGGGGCGGATGAGATGTGTGCGCGCAGCGCGCCTCGCCTCCCCCATTGAGGGAGGTGGCAGCGCAAAGCGCTGCCGAAGGGAGAGCCCATCCCCTCGTCTCTCCCTCCCCCAGCTTATTCCTCTACCTTGACAATATCGATGGCGGCCTCCAGCAGCAGGTTGATAAGCTCATTCCGGGAGCGATTCGTCTGCTCGGACAGCTTATCCAGCCGCGCAATCAATCCATCCCGCATCCGCACGGAAACAACTTTATAGCCATCATCCCCTCTGCGGGCGGCCCTTTTTGTGATCCTGATCTCCTCTGTCATATACTCACCTCATTTGCAATTTGCAGTTGCAAATATAGTTTAGCTTGACAAATTCCGCTTTAATATATTATACTTTTATAGTCACTATAAACTACAAACGTAGTTGAGTATTAGGAGGAGAAACAAATGGAGAACAACAACTTCACCACTCCCGCGCCCGAGGACATCCCCATCCGCGATCCGGAGGTCGTCGCCGCCCCCGAAAAAGCAGAAGAAACCGCTGCCCCCGGGAAAACGGAGGTCGCCGCCGCCAAGAAACCCCCGCTGAAATTTATTCTGATCGGCGCAGCCGCCCTTGCGGTGGTCATCGCTGTGGTCGTGATCCTCCTGAGCCGCAACAGTCCATCCTCCGTGGCCAAGCGTTATGTGCAGGCCTTCTACACCGATGACAAGACCGCCACGTCCCTGTGGGCTTTTGACTTCAATGCCATCCGGCTCTCCGAATACGACGGCAGCGAGGAGGAATTCTTTGAAGCCATGAGCGATGAATACTCTGCGGATATTTCCTCATGGAACGATTTTTACAAGGCTGTTGACAGCAGCTTCCAAGAACAGCTTGAGGACGAATACGGTGAGTATAAGGTCACAACGGAGGTGACAAGGACGAAGGACATCTCCGTCAAGAAGGCACTGGAGGATTGTGCAGTATGGGTCAAGATTCTGGAACGCGATATCAACTTTGATACCGACTCCATTTCTGATGCCTGCGTTGTCACCGCCAAGGCAAAAATCACCGGCGAGGACGAGATCGAACGCACAAAGATCGACGTCTATGTGGTAAAAATCGGCGGCTCGTGGGGTGTACTGGATTATATTTCTGCCGACTGACCGCAAAAGCGCATACTAAAAGCAGCGCCCTCAAGGGCGCTGCTTTTACTGCGTCATAGACACTTTTACTGAAGCAGCTTTTCGATCTCCGGCTGGGAGACAAAACCGATGGACTTGTTCACCAGCTGGCCGTTCTTGAACACCAGCAGCATGGGGATGCTCTCCACGCCGTAGGCCGCGGCCAGGGACATATTCTCGTCCACATCCACCTTGGCCACGGTGACATCCGGCCGGTCAGCGGCCAGCTGCTCCAGCACGGGGCCCAGCATACGGCAGGGGCCGCACCAGTTGGCCCAGAAATCCACCAGCACCGTGCCGCTGTTTTACAGGACCTGCTCCCGGAAGTCGCTCTCGTTTACATGGATCAATGCCATCTCCGGCACCTCCTTGTCCTTTGTTTTATACCTTTTTCTCCAGACACACCAGCTGCACGTTCGGGATGCCGTTAAAGGTCCCGGCCACGATGCCCGCCTCGGTGTAGCCCAGCTTTTTGTACAGCGCCCGGGCGGGCGTGTTGCGGGCATTGGTGTCGATCCGCAGGTACGGCCGATCCGTTTCCCGGGCCAACTGCTCATAGAAGGCCACAAAAGCCGTGCCGTACCCCTTGCCCTTCACAGTGGGGTCCACCACCAGTGTGTGCAGCACCAGCACCTGCTCCGGCGGCGCGTCATGCCGCCAGGTACACTGGCTGTATTGCGCCATCTGGTTCTGGTCCAGCTTGGCGGCGGCCGCAACACGTCCCCCGTCCTCCAGCACATACAGTGTGCCGGCAGCCAGCGCGTCCAGAGCCGTCTGCTCCGTGGGGTATACGCCCCGGGTCCAGCCGGTGGACAGCTCGCCGCGCTCCTCACGATCCAGAAGCGCCTCGTAAATGGCGGTCACAGCGGGGATATCCGCCGGAACCGCTTTTCGTACCAGCATAGTATGTCCTCCTTACCTCGTCAGTAACCAGACCGCCAGTGCCAGCTGTGCCAGCAGTATGGCGGGCACGCCCCAGACGAAATACCAGTGCTTCGTCTTGTGGTGAAACACCCGCATACCCAGCAGCGCACCGACACTGCCGCCCAGCAGCGGCAGCAGGAACAGCGTCTTTTCCGGCACCCGCCATTTGCCCTGTCTGGCCCGACGCTTGTCCGCACCATACACGAAAAATGTCACCAGATTGATAAGTACCAGATAGACCAGCAGCGCCGTACCGCCGCCGGAGGCGAATACCGTCACAGGTCCGTCCGCGCCGCCGACAAAGCCCAGCGACGGCTGGCTCATTTGGCCAGCTTGGCCAGCTCGCAGGCCGTGGCCGTGGCAAGCTTGGCGTTGTTATACACCAGCTGAATGTTGGCATCCAGGCTGCTGCCGCCGGTGATGTCCTTGATCTTGGCCAGCAGGAAGGGTGTGGTGGCCTTGCCGTGGATACCCTGCGCCTTGGCCTCCTCCACCGCCTCGTTGATGGCCTTGTTGATCACGTCGGCATCCATAGAGTACTGCTCGGGGATGGGGTTCGTCACCAGCATACCGCCCTCCAGCCCCAGCTCGCGCTTCACATGGAAGGCCTCGGCCAACTGCTTGGGGGTGTCCAGCCGGTAGTCCACCTTAAAGCCGGACTTGCGGGTATAGAACGCGGGCAGCTCCTCGGTCTGATAGCCGATGACCGGCACGCCGTGGGTCTCCAGATACTCCAGGGTCAATCCCAGGTCCAGGATGGACTTGGCGCCGGCGCACACCACCATCACCGGGGTGTGGGCCAGCTCTTCCAGATCGGCGGAGATGTCCATGGTGGTCTCGGCCCCGCGGTGCACGCCGCCGATACCGCCGGTGGCGAACACCTGGATGCCAGCCATGGCGGCGATCATCATCGTGGTGGTCACGGTGGTGGCGCCATCGCGGCCCTCCGCCACCAGAATGGGCAGATCGCGGCGGCTGGCCTTGGTGACGCCGGCGCCGGTCTTGCCCAGATAGTCGATCTCCTCGGGGGTCAATCCGGCCTTCAGCCGACCGCCGATGATGGCGATGGTGGCGGGCACCGCACCGCCGTCACGAATGATCTTCTCCACGTTCAGTGCCGTCTCCACATTCTGGGGATAGGGCATACCGTGGGAGATGATGGTGCTCTCCAGCGCCACAACGGGCTTGCCGGCCTTCAAAGCCTCCTGCACCTCAGGGGCCACGTCCAGATAACGGTTCATAGCTTGTACCTCCTTATGTCATGCAATATCGTTTACGCTTTTTTGCTCATGCCTGTATTGTCCAAAATATAGTCCACATTCTCCCAGCTCATGCCGGGGTGGATGGTCTCCGCCGCCGTACAGGCCAGCGCACCGGCCCCGGCGGCCTTCCGCGCGCACTCCGCCAGTGGTTTGCCATGGGCGATGCACGCGGCCAGCGCCGCCGCCATGGCGTCCCCGCCGCCGGTGGCGTTCACCACCTGCACCTTCGGACAGGGCAGGCGCACGTGCCGCCCCGCCTGGTCCTCGGCGTACAGGCCATCGCTCCCCAGGGAGATATACACCTGCTGAACACCCTTGTTCAGCAGGACCTTCGCGGCCTTTTGAACGTCTGCCTCATCGCGGATGGTCACGCCGCTGAGCAGCTCTGCCTCCATGCGGTTGGGCTTCAGCGCCGTCAGCTTATCCAGCACCGGCAGCAGCTTCGGCGCCTTGATGGTGCTGACCGGATCGGCCAGGACAGGCGCGGTGCAGTGGCT